>Ga0265297_10000819_pt1 | contig 84455 bp, 78 predicted proteins | sample Munlanlwell13791_FD_192502 | JGI IMG/M metagenome (GOLD analysis project Ga0265297, IMG submission 192502) | Leachate microbial communities from a municipal landfill in Southern Ontario, Canada - Leachate well 137-91 | ecosystem: Engineered > Solid waste > Landfill > Unclassified | place...
AACTCCCCGAGCTTCGGGAGCTCGTTCAGCGAGCTGAGCCCGAACCTGTCGAGGAACTCCTTTGTCGTCCCGTATAATATCGGCCTGCCCGGCGCGTCCTTCCTGCCGGTAATCTTTATCAGTTGCCTGTCCGCGAGCGTCTTTACGACGCCGTCGACGTTCACGCCGCGTATGTCTTCGATATCCGCCTTAGTTATCGGCTGGCGGTAAGCCACTATCGCGAGCGTCTCGAGCGCCGGCTTAGTCAGCTTGTCCTTCGACTTTACCCTGTAGAATTTCTTCAGGTAATCGGCGAACTCGGGCGTCGTGACCATCTGGTAGCCGCCCGCGACCTCGTATACCTTGAAGCTCCTGCCGAGCGTCTCGTATTCCGTCTGCAGTTCGGCAAGCGCGGCCTTGATATCCTTCGCCTCTACCTCTTCGAGGACCTCCTTCATCTGCTCTATGGTTATCGGTTTCTCCGACGTGAAGAGCAGCGCCTCTATTATCCTTTTCGCTTCAGACAGTTCCATCCGGTGTCCCCTCCGCCGGTTTTTCCGGCGCGCTTTCTACCGCGGCCTTGAGCTTCGGGCCGATATTGTTCGGGTTGCGCACTACCTCGATCTCGCCGAAGATATTATGCTGCCTGACCATGACTTCCTTCAACCTTATCATCTCGAGAAGCGCGAGGAACGTCGCTATCAGCTCCACCTTGCTCCTCGACTTCTTGAATATGTCCTTGAAATTTATTACCGGCTGTTCGACAAGCATATGGAACAGCTCGTGGACCTTCTCCTCGACGGTGAACTCGTCCTTTACCACCTCGAGGAACGCCTCGCGCGACACGCTCTTGAGTATCGTCGAGAACGCGTTTATGAGGTCGAATATGGAAGCTTCGAAATACGGCCCCTCGGTCTGGTCGATGTACTGCGTCTCGTCGACCGAGCGCGGGAAGACCATCGACCGCCTGCGTTCGAGCTCGGAGAGTTCCCCGGCCGCTTCCTTGAACTTCTTGTATTCGATGAGCCTGCGCACGAGCTCCGCGCGCGGGTCCTCTTCCTCTATCTCTTCCGGCGGCTGTTCGTCCGGCGGCAGCAGCATGCGCGACTTTATATGCATCAGCGTCGCGGCCATCACGATGAACTCGCCGGCGATGTGCAGGTCGAGCAGTTCCATGTATTCGAGGTAATGCAGGTACTGCTCCGTTATCTTCGCTATCGGGATATTGAAGATATCCGCTTCTTCCTTCTTGATAAGGTACAGAAGAAGGTCCAGCGGGCCTTCGAACACGTCAAGCTTTACCTTGTACGTCATATACCGACTGCTTTCCTTGCCTCTCCCATCGTCTCGCATGCGACCGCGCGCGCCTTCTCGGCGCCCCTCTTCAGGACCGCTTCGAGGCCTGCCTTATCGCTTAATATCTTCTTCCTTCTCTCCTGTATCGGCCTCAGCAACTCGACTATGCAATCGGCCAGTTTCGCCTTGTCTTCGACGCAGCCTATCTTCGCCGACTTGCACTCCTCCGGGATATTTACGGCCAATTCAGGGAAGAAGAACCTGTAATACGAATATACGTTGCAGATGTCCGGATGCCCGGGATCGTCCTTCTTGATCCTCTGCGGGTCCGTTATCATCGCCTTTATCTTCTTCTTTACTTCCTCGGGAGAGTCCGAAAGGTTGACCGCGTTGCCGTAGCTCTTGGACATCTTCCTGTTATCCACCCCGAGAAGCCGCGGGGTCTGCGTCAAAAGGCCCTCCGGCTCCGGGAATACCTGCTTCTTGTAAAAATGGAAGAACCTGCGGGCTATCTCGCGCGTAAGCTCGAGGTGCGGCAGCTGGTCTTCGCCGACCGGGACCGCGTTCGCCTTATATATCAGTATGTCCGCGGCCTGCAGGACCGGGTAACCGAGGAAACCGTATGTCGCGAGGTCCCTGCCCTCGACCTCCCTGAGCTGCTCCTTGTACGTCGGGCAGCGCTCGAGCCACGAGAGCGGCGTTATCGCAGAGAGTATCATGTTCAGTTCGAGGTGTTCCGGCACGTCGGACTGCACGAAGATGACCGACCTTTCGGGGTCGATGCCGCACGCGAGGAAATCCGCGGTGTTGTCGATGATGTTCTCTTTCATCGCCGACGGGTCCGCGTATTCGCTCATCAGCGCGTGGTAATCGGCGACCATGTAGAAGCAGTCGTACTTATCCTGCATCTCCACCCAGTTCTTCAGCGCGCCGGCAAGATGGCCCAGGTGCAATCTGCCCGTGGGGCGCATCCCGCTTAATACCCTCTTCTTCATATTTTAGAGCTTCCTTGCGGTCTTCCTGAGTTCGAATACTTCTATAACGTCGCCGGGTTTCAGGTCGTCGAAATTGCTGAGCGCGATACCGCACTCGAAGCCCTCCGCGACCTCCTTGACGTCGTCCTTGAAACGCTTGACCGAGCCGATCTTGCCTTCATAAACCTTGTCCTTGTCCCTCCAGAGGCGGCAACCGGCGTTCCTGGTTATCTTGCCCTTGGCGACAAAGCATCCCGCGATAGTCCCCGCCTTCGTGACCTTGAAGACCTGCCTGACATCGGCGCGGCCCATGAAGACCTCGGTTATAGTCGGGTCGAGCATACCTTCCATGGCGTTCTTTACGTCGTTTATCGCCTCGTATATGATCCTGTAAAGCCTGACATCAACCTTCTCGAGCCTGGCCTTCTGCTCGCCCTCAGGCGTATAATCCACATGGAAACCGATGATGATCGCGTTCGAAGCGGCGGCAAGCATGACGTCCGATTCGTTTATGCTCCCGGCGCCCGAATGTATAACATCGAGCTTCACGTCGCTCGTGCCGAGGCCTTTCAGCGACTGTTCGATCGCTTCGACCGAACCCTGCACGTCGGCCTTTACTATTACCCTCAGTTCCTTGGCCTTGCCTTCCTTGACCTGCTGTGAAAGCTCTTCGAGCGTTATCCTCTTGACCGGCTGCATCTGCGCCGCCTTGGCTTCCTGCTGGCGCTTCTCGACGAGCTCCCTGGCCGTCTTCTCGTCCGGGACGGTGAAGAATATGTCTCCCGCCTCGGGCAGTCCCGCGAGGCCGAGTATCTCGACCGGCTTCGACGGGGGCGCCTCATTGAGCCTGTGGCCGAGGTCATTTATCATCGCCCTGACCTTGCCGTAATGCAGGCCCGCCACGACTATATCGCCGGGCCTCAGCGTGCCCTTCTGTACGAGGACGGTAGCTATCGGGCCGCCGCCTTTGGATATCTTGCCTTCTATCACGACGCCCTTCGAATGCCCGGTCGGGTCGGCCTTCAACTCGAGCATCTCCGCCTCGAGCAACAGCATCTCGAGAAGTTCATCGATGCCCTTGCCCGTCTTCGCCGAGACGCCGATCATGACGGTCTTTCCGCCCCAGTCCTCGGACATGAGCCCTACTTCGTTCAGCTGCTTCTTGACCCTGTCCGGGTTCGCTTCGGGCTTATCTATCTTGTTCATCGCGACGACTATCGGTACCCCTGCCGCGCGCGCGTGGTCGATCGCCTCTTTCGTCTGGGGCATTACGCCGTCATCTGCGGCGACTACGAGTATTACGATATCCGTCGCCTGCGCGCCGCGCGCCCTCATGGCGGTAAACGCTTCGTGGCCGGGGGTATCGAGGAATGTCACGTTCCCCTTGCCTACTTTGACCACATACGCGCCGATATGCTGCGTGATGCCGCCGGATTCCTTGTCGGTAAGGCTCGACTTCCTGATAGCGTCGAGCAGCGAGGTCTTGCCGTGGTCCACATGGCCCATCAACGTTACGACCGGGCCGCGCGCGACGAGCTTCGTCTTGTCCTCGACCTCGAAGGCCTTCAATATCTCCTGTTCCTGCGTGAGCGGCTTCTCGAACTCAAAACCGAAATCCACGGCGATAAGGTTCGCGACGTCGATATCCACCGCCTGGTTTATCGTCGCCATGACCTTCTGCCTCATCAACCTTACGATCAGGTCGTTAGGCCTCGCGTTTATCTTCACGGCGAGGTCCTTCAATGTCATCGGGAATTTAGCTATGAGTTTTACGGGTTCTTTTTTGGCTGCCGGCGCCGGGGGCGCAACAGGCACGGTTGGCTCCGCCGCGGGCATGGCTGGCTTCGCCGGCTCAGGCTTTACCGCGGGTTTGGCTTCGACCTTCGGAGCCGCCACGACCGGTTTTTGCTCGACTTTAGGGACGACAGGTGCGGGCTTCGGAATGACCGGCGCCGGAACCGGTTTGGCTTCAACCTTCGGCTCTACCTTGATCTCAACCTTCGCCTTGATTTCTTTTTTCTTAGGCGCGGCCTTTACCTTGGCTTCGGCCTTTGGCTTGGCTATTTTCTTTTCCTTGACGGCTTTGACTACGGCTTTTACGGCCTTGACGACTTTCGCCGCGGCCTTAGGTTCGGCTTTCTTGGTCTTCTTCACTTCCGCTTTCTTCGTCTCGTCTTTGGTTTTTTTCATTTATTTTTTTGCCAGCTCTTTCGCGCTCTTGAGTATCTTTTCCGCGGTCTTCTCGCCGATACCCTTTATTTTAGTGAGTTCCTCGACCGATGACTCCGCTATCTTCGCGATAGTGACCAACCCTGCGCCTTCAAGAAGCGCCTTCGTCTTCGCACCGACACCGTCGACCGATGATATATCACCGGCCTCTTCCTTCGCGGCCGGCTCCGGCATCACCGCTTCAGCCGCGGCCTTTGCCGCGCCTTCGACGGCCGGCGTCTTCGGCTTGATATCTATCTCCCATCCGGTAAGCTTCGACGCGAGCCGCACGTTCTGGCCTTTCTTGCCGATGGCCAGGCTCAGCTGGTCGTCGTCGACCGTGACCTGCGCGGTCTTCGACTCCTTATCGAGCTTTATCGTAGATATCTTCGCGGGATTGAGCGCCGCGAGGACATATTCCTTCGTGTCGTCGCTCCAGCGGACGATATCTATCTTCTCGCCCTGAAGCTCTTTCACGATATTCTTCACGCGGGAGCCCCTCATTCCCACACAGGCGCCCACGCAGTCGATCTTCTCGTCCTTGGAGAATACCGATATCTTCGTCCTGTCGCCGGCTTCCCTCGATATGGACTTTATCTCGACGATGCCCTCGTATATCTCGGGTATCTCGAGCTCGAATAGCTTCTTGACGAGGCCCGGGTTCGCGCGCGACAGCACTATCTGCGGGCCCTTGCCGGTCTTCTTTACCTCGAGCACATACGCCTTTATGCGGTCGCCCTGCCTGAAATTCTCTTTCGGCGACTGCTCGCTCTTCGGTATAAAACCCTCGGTCTTGCCGAGGTCGACGATTATATTACCCTTCTCGAACCGGTAGACCGTGCCGTTGACTACGTTGCCTACGCGGCTGTTGTAGTCGGTGAATATGACGTCGCGCTCCGCTTCGCGGATCTTCTGGATTATGATCTGCTTGGCGGTCTGCGCGGCAATGCGGCCGAAATCCTCGGACTTTATCTCCTTCGCGCCAGAGAATACCTTGACCTCGCCGTTCTTCCTGTCTATCTTGACCGTGACGTCGTCGGACAGCGTGCCGAGCGCCTTCTTCGCGGCGCTGACAAGCGCGCTCTCGACGGCCGTCATCAGGATCTCGCGGTCTATCCCCTTGTCTCTCTCGAGGTGATCCAGTACTGTTAACAGTTCTCCGTTCATAGTTGTTCCCTTCTAAAATTCAAGATGCAGCTTCGCTTTCATGATCACTTCGCGCGGCACGGACACTTCCCTGCCGTCGGGCAATTCCAGTTTTATGCTGTCTTCGCCGACCCATTTCAGCGCCGCCGAATACTCCCATTTCCCGTCCACGGGCGCGTTCAAAACCACGTCGAGCTCCTTGCCTATGACCCTCTCGAAATCGCTGGTCCTGGCAAGTTTCCTGTCGAGGCCCGGCGACTGCACCTCAAGCATGTAATGGCTCTCGATCACGTTCGCCTCTTCCAGCAGGCCTTCTATCCTGCGGCTCAGCGCGCCGCATTCGCCGATGCTTATCCCGCCCCTTTTATCGACGGTAAAGCGCATGACCATGCCGCCGCTCTCGTGCCTGTATGTCAGGTCGACAAGCTCGACGCCTGCCTCGGAAAGCGCCTGCGACGTAAGTTCCCTTACTTTTTCCAATATAACGTTATCTTCCATGCCTTTTTCGGGTTTTTCGGAAAAAAGACAACAAAAAAAGGAGGTAGAACTTACCCACTCCTCCTTGTGTAGTGGACTTAAATTGTACTTATATTTATACTACGGACAGGCGCCGCTGTCAAGGGTTTTATTCGACGATTTTTGAGTAAGATTCCGTCTCAATGGCCTTGTCCGTGAATACGGTCCTGGAACCGGCGGCTTTCAGCGATTGCAGGCCGTCAATGACCGGATATACCGCCTTGTCAAGCCATAGCTGGACGAGCGCGGCGTCGAAATCCTTCTCCGGGCCGCCGCCCTGCCGGCCCCTCATCTGGAACTGGTCGAGCTGTTCCCTGTTCATCTCCAGCATCGACTCCTTCTCCTTGGCTTGCGCCACGAGCTCGGCCGCAGCTTCCGGCGTGTTGGCCGGGTCATTTATCTTCGCGTTAATGTCGGCCAGCTCTTTCTCGAGCGACTGTATCTCGGTATTCAGCTTATCCGTCTGCGCGGCCATCATCTCCTTGACCTTTTTCTGCTGTTCGGACATGAACGTGAGCCACCTTACGGCCCAATCGCAGATCCCCTTGCCCTTCTGCAGGATCGTGTCCACTTTAAGATAGACGACCTTGTTCGCCGGGTCCATAAGGCCGTTGTTGACCGACTTGAAATCCTCATTCTCAAAGAGCGATTTCGCGGCGCCGGAATACGAGTCCACCGAGCCCTTAATCGGCTCGCGCCCTAGCGAGAACAGGAAATAATCCCCGACGTAGCAGAACGCCGGCTGGAACGCCATGCCGAACGGCAGGTTCATGTATTTGATATCGACGCCCTTATAGGATTCGGACTGCATGCTCCCGCCCTGCGTGAACTGCGCGAGCATCTTGTCTATAGCTTCTTTCTTGTCGACCTTCAGGAAGACGACGAACTGCGGCATCGGTATCATCCCGTCAAGGTTTATGTCGGTCAGGCACATGCCCGTCTCGTCTCCGAGCGCCGGGATGATGTCGTTCTCTATGCTTATGCCCATCTGTTTCTCGAATCCGGCTATCATGTCGTTGAAGGTCGGGCCCTGGTTCACCTTGGCCGCTTCATTGCCCATCTCTTCCTTTATGTATTTCCAGTACGCCTTCCATTCAAAGGTATCCCAGCTGTACCATATCGTATTTGCCGGGGCCAGTTTCATCGCCGTGTTCTTGCGCGGCTTGACCGAATAGAAATCCCTGAAGAACGGTATCAGCTTCGCCTTGTCGAGGGTTAACTGCATCCTCTCCTTGGTTATCTTGCCGGGATATTTCGCGTAGCTGAACGACTTGAACCCGCCGTAGACGCCGAGCGTCTTGTCGAGCTGGTCCCGGAAGATACGGCCCGGGTCCGGCTGGGCACCGCTTGCTTCCTTGGGCGCCGGTACGGCGTCCGCGATGTGCTTGATGCCTGCCATCATGAGCCCGATATCGCCGAAGGCGACCGTCTCCGCACCTTTAGGGAACTTCGCCATCGCGTCGGTATAGTCCTTGTCCTGCGCGAGCGAGAGGAACTTCTTGTCGGCCACGTCGCAGCAGGAGGTAGCCGCCTTCTTGCCCAGGCCTATGACGAGAATATCCTTTATCTGGACGTAGGCGATGCTGACCTTATCGTCGAGCTTGACGACGGTCAACTTCTTGCCCTTGTAATTCTCCTCCGCGACCTCGTATTTCCTGCCGGCCTTGTTGAATACCTTCGCGAGGAAATCTATGAATTTCGTCTCGGGCTTCACCCTCGTGGCCAGCGTGACATTCGAAGCCATTTCAATGACACCTGAGGGTGTCATCTCAACTTTGCCCGACGGGTAAACCGCTACCGCGATCTCCTTGCCGAAATATTTCTCGAGGACGAGCCCGCCTATGAAGCTTGAAAGCTCCGTCCGGGCGGCCCTGAAGTTCTCGACATCTTCCTTCTTCGCGCCGCTCTTCTCCATGAGCATCTCAATGTCTATCTTCTCGAGGTTCTTATAGAGACGCGAGGCCTTGAACTCCTTGACCTGCCTGTCCACCTCGGAGAACTTCATGAAAAAGACGGCATCCGCCGGAAGTACGGACTCGACGGGAGTCGGCTTGGACGCAAGCGTGAAAAGGACGGCCGCGGCAACCGCGACGGCCGCAACGGATATGGCTGTAATTATAATAGCGGATTTCTTCATGGGACTCTCCTTGGGTTAATTAAGAGGCATTATACCACAACTTTAGGGGAGTTTCTACGCCCATTCTGAGGCATATCTGTCAACAAGGTCTCTAATCATCCTCTGGTATTTCGTGTGATGCCTGTTTGCCTCACGCTTGAAAAATTCTATGCTAGATTTTTTCAGCGCGATTGTTATCTTCTGCGTCTCTTCCGACTTAGCAAGCTCAACCGGTGGCGGAAGAAGATCCTTTATTCTCTTTAATCCGCCCACGGGCATGTCCGAAACATCAGTCCTCTTTTTCATAGTACGCTTTGCCCTTTCTCCAATAACCGGCACCGATTATCCTTATCATCCCCTGCCGGTATGTAAACCTTACTGTCATTACTTTATTCCCGGCCTTTCCGATACAGAAAAACCTTTCCTCATGCTCCGAATGGCCGGAATCAACGTATATCTTTCTTTTTGTATCAAGGAAAGCTCGCGAGGCAATCTTAAAATCTACCCCGTGCTTCCTTATATTTTCCCTTTCTTTCGATTCGTCCCAGGTGAACATACCTGTGATTTTATCCATGTTTAGTATATCCTTTGGTCCTCATATTGTCAATATTTATATACATACTATTATACATTATATTGGGCATAATAAATCCCTCCTTTACCTATATAGACGGCATGAGGAGGGATTTTCTTTCAAATATTGCTTAAGGCGTATTATTAGTTTCGGTAATGCAAGTAAACTTGATTGGTAACGGGGCCGATTCAACTTCGAATCTTTTTCCTTTATATTTGCCTGATATTATGACAACTAAATCGTGCCTCTCTCCCGCTTTAACAAAATCGGAGAGTGGCTTGCATGGCCAGACGGAAGAATGCCTGTAATCCCAATCTAAGGAAAGGTCGTATGTGAATTCCTGCTCTTCGTTTGTCAGGGTAATACCTAATGGCACCGAGCGCCTGTGCGGACTGCTCCAAATCCTTTCCATATAAAAAAAGATGCTAACATCTTCTAATTCAACCGGTTCGCGGCTGCCCGTAGACAATAGCACGCTGATCGGGATAGGGCCGAAAGGTGAGCATCTTTTGTTCTCTGTCTCAATACTCATGACGATGAAATCTTTTGGGACAATTGTCAAAAAAACCGTTTGCGACTTTATCCTGATCTTGTCATTGACCTCATATATTGCGGCAATGGAATAATCCCCCTTCCTGCTGAAATCATAGTAGCCCGATACTCTAATTGAAGTATGAAATGTTCCTGATGGCGGGAAGCCTGGTTTTCTAATCAACTGTAATAAATCGCCATCGGGACCTTTAATTTTAAGATTCTCCACCAGTCCTTCTTTTTGGCAGGATATCTCGGATATTATATTTTTGTCCAATCCTTCAACCGGTTCAATATGAAATGCGAGTTCTATTGGTTCTCCTACATTGAATATCTCTTTCTGCAATTCAAGCCTGCAATGTAATCCGCCCGAAGAGATACCCCATTCTTCAGCAAAACATGTCATAAATATAAAATTGGCGGCGAATACCGATATTATCAATAAATACTTCGTGTAATCCTTTTTAGGAGCCATGGTTTTTCCTAAAACCAAGCAGCGGGAGGCCGGCGAGAATCAGTATAATGGTCGAGGGCTCGGGGATAGGTGAAACCAGCAATTGGGCACTATGCCCCTCATTGTATTCCAGTGAGGAGAATATATCCGTTTTCGCATATTCGGAACGAATATTGAACCCGACAAATGGGGTTGAAACTCCCTGCATAAAACTAGTAACTTCAAATAATGCGTCTTCGCCGTATCCAAGATCTTCCGGCAAAATAAGAACACCTAAATAATTCCCTGCATCATAATCAGATGATGTCAGCTGCCCGTCGCTGCTTCCATAGCCGTATATTTGAACGGTTTTACTCCAAAGAGGTAATCCGTATGGGTTGACAGACAAATACGCTGTGCTTATTGGCCATAAAATCTGGCTGGTTGGGAATTCCACTACACCTCTTGTGGGTTCGCATGCCGTAAGATAGCAGTTGGTCAACACGCCCCCATCTAGGTACACTGAACCGTCATCGGAAGGATTGATGACTAACGCAGAAGCTGAAGCAACCTGAGTCATAGCCACGATAAATACGGCCATAATGCCGAATTCGATCTTGTTCATTATTTGAAAAAGGTCTCTGTACAAATCACGTTCTCCGTGAAGACTGTCTTTGAACTTGAGACATTATTCGAAGAAAGGCCTTCCATGATAGGATAGGCCGCCTTTTCCACCCAAAGCCTTATCAAGGGCACATCCATATCCTGTCTCGTTACCGCGACACGATGTTTCTCCTGCTCTTCCAAGTGGGCCAACTGCTCTTTGTCGATCTTCAACATGGAATTCTTGTCCCATATCTTTAAATCGAGTTCAGATTTTACCTCTGCCAAAACAGCGGGGTCGGCACGCTGCGCTTTCATATCTGCCAGCTCCTTTTCCAGTTCCTTGATGCCTGCCCTTAACCTGTCCATCTGGAGCAATATCATCTCTTCGTATTTCTTCTGTTTTTCGTAGTACGCCTTGTTCTCTTCGGAAATATACGTAAGCCACCTCAGACCCCAATCGCAAAAATCCCTGGCTTCCCGCAACAAAGCATCGGTATCCACAAAACGAACCTGGTTTGCCGGCTTGTCGGGGTTGCTACTAACAAGCCTGAAATCCTCGCTGTCAAGAAGCGACTTCGCGGATCCGGAACAAGAATCTATGGAATTCTTTAATGGCATGCGGCCCAAAGAGAGCAAAAGATTATCTCCAACGTAACAATATGCCGGTTGGAACGCGAGGCCGAATGGGAGGTCCAGGTATTTTATCTCAACATTATTGTACGTCTCCGTTTTCACGGCCTCCTCCCCTTCGATGTCACTCCGGAAGAATTTGCCCAAAACCAGGTCTATCGCCTGTTTGTCGTTTACTTTGACTATATAGATGAACTGCGGTGATGGTATAAGGCCGTCGTAATTCACGTCTATCAGGCACAAGGCCCCTTCATCCCCGAGAGCGGGTATCAGGTCATTCTCTATGCTGAAGTCCACCCAACTCTCGAACTCGGCAACGATATCGTCAAATCCGTGGGACTCAACCCCTTCCGGCGTTCCTTTTATCATGGCTTCCTTCAGGTACTGCCAGTATGCCCTCCACGCGACCGTATCCCATCCGTACCATATCGCATTAGGCGGGATGAACTTAAGCGTATTGTTCCCGCGCGGGGCCACTGAATAGCTTTCCCGGAGGAACGGGATCATCTTGGATCTGTCGATTTTTACGGTCATAACGCTCTTTTTTATCTCCCCGGGATATCTGGCGTAGAAGAAGGTCCCGAAACCGCCGTATTCGCCCAGGCGCAGGCCCATATTTTCCTTGAACGCTTTTAATATATCCGCTGATATCCCTTTCCCGGCCGGTTCCGGGATGGCGGTTACGGCATTTTTCAATCCTTCCGCTATTCTCCCGATATCACCGAAAGCGGCCATCTCGGCGCCTTTCTCAAGCCCTGACACCGCCCCAATGAAATCCTTGTCCTGCGCCAACGCGGGAATTTTCCTGCCGGCGGCATCATAGCAGGACATGACAACCATCTTATCCGTGCCCGCCACCATCACATCCTTGATCCGGACCATAAACACGCTCGTCCTGTCCCCTATCTTCACGACGGATATCTTCCTGCCGCTGCAGTCCTCTTCTTTCTCCTCAAATATCTTTCCCGGTTTTTTGAACATAATGGCAAACAGGTCGGCTATTTTTGATTCCGGTTTCACCTTCGCGGCGAATAATACGCCCGAAGGATACACGGCAACGGCTATCTCCTTCCCGAAATACTTCTCAAAAGGAAGCCCGTCGATAAAACCCGATATGTCCGCTTTCCATACTCCTACAGCTTGCGCCTGTTCCTTCTTAGCTCCGCTCTTTTCAAGCAGCATTCCTATATCGATGGCTTCCACATTCTTATAGAGCCTCGATGACCTAAACTCCTCGAATTGCCTGTCGGCATCGAACAATTTCACGAAGAAGACCGGGCCGGCAGGCAGCGCGGACTCGATCGCCTGCGGTTTTGCGATATAACCGACATAAATGCCGGCCGCCGTCGCCGCAATGGCAATAAAAATGACTGTGACTGCTATAAACGGTTTTTTCATGGGGTTGGCCTTTTTTTAGGGATCTGCAGTACATTATCTTTGTTCTCTTCCGCCTTCCTGAAATACATATCCGCTTTCTCGCGGTCGCCTTTTTCCGCGTATATCTCCCCGAGATACTGGTAAACCTCATACGATATAGAATTAAGACCGACGGCCGTTTCCAGGTACTCCCTCGCGCTCTCCTTGTCTCCGAGCCTGTAAGCGGTAATGCCGAGATTGTCCCATGTGTCTACGCCATACGGGTTATATATAACTGACATCGTGAAATCGCTCAATGCCTGCTTGTAATTGCCTTGGCAAAAATACGTGAACCCGCGGTTATTCATGCCTTTATAGCTGAATGGATCTATAACAAGCGCCCGGTTATAATCCCTGACAGCCTTATCAAACTCGCCCATATCCAGATATACCCCGGCACGGGCATAATATCCGCTAAACTCTTTCGGTCTCAGTTTTATTAACTCGCTAAAATCCTTGACGGCTTTTTCATATTCGCCCGCTTCCGAATAAGATATCCCGCGATTCCATAGCGTATTCGCGCTTACCGGGTCAGCGCTCAATGCCTCATTATAGCTTTCTATTGCAGAATTATACTCGCCTACATCGGTCATGGCGTTGCCCAGGTTATTATACGGAAGTTTGAAATTCGGGTTCATTTCGACCGCTTTTTGGAAGTCCGCAATAGCTTTTTCATTCTCCCCTTTTTGCCTGTACGCGCAACCGCGGTTATAATAGAGGTTCGGATTCCTGGAATTTGCCTCAAGGCCTTTTGAGTATTCGGCAATGGCCTTGTCGTAATCACCCATTTTTATATACGCGTTCCCTGCCATTTTATAGGCATCATAGAACATGGGGTTTACCTCTATGGCCTTATCGAACTCCTTGATAGCTTCTTCATACCGGTGTTTGTTGAGATGGACGACGCCGCGGTTGAAATACTGGTTTGCGGTAAGTTTTTCTTCCCTTACTTCTTCAGCAAGGCAGCTTGAGGAGAGAATACATGCTGTTACGTAGAAAAGTAAAACCTTTGAAAGTTTCATTTCGCACCTCGAAACGTTTTTAATTCTTTTCTAATTAATAGGGACGCATGACCTGGGACGCCCCGTTATGACCTGTCCCTTTTATCGCATCCCATATTTCTTATAAAAACGGAACCGTTGGCACTATTAGCAGTTTCATTTTCGCATCACAAAAGTTCCCTGGCCGCATTAAGGGTATCGTCGCCGTAAGCCATGTGGTAGAAATGCCCCTGCCCCTGTATGGGGGTGAGCTTCGCGTTCGGGACGGTCTTCGAAAGCCACTCGCTGAACATCAGGGGGACCCAGCGGTCCTCCGTGCCGTGGCGTATATCGACGCGCATCTTTATCTTGCTGAGGTCGAAGCCCCATTCAAGGTAGATAACCTGCGCGTCGTATGACGGCCCTTTGGCCCCATTCCTGAACAATTCCTGGAAATCCCTCATCAGGATATTGGCCATTTCGGGCATTAGGAACAGGTCCATGTCGGGCTTGCACATGCTAGAGCCCATCATCTTTACGAACGCCTGGGGGTTCTTCATCGTCTTCATTTGTAATCCTATAAGGGAGAACGGTATCTGGAAGAGCCACAGCGGGAGTTTCGCGCCGATCTTCGCGTAGAAACGGTCCATCGTCCCGAGCTTCTTGAGCGCCTCGGGGTCCCTGTAGAGAGGCACCGCGCCCGCAAGGTCAACGGCGAACAAAAGCCGGTCCGGAATGGAGTATGCGCATGCCAATACCGTAGGGCCGCCGCCGGATATCCCCATGACGCCGAACTTGCCGATGCCTAGATGGTCCGCAAGCGCAGCGATGTCCGCGGCTCCGTCGAGTATCTTCCTGCCGGGCAGGAAATCCGACTGCCCCACTCCGGGACGGTCGGGCACTATAATGCGGAAATTCTTCCTCTTTGCCGCGTGATGAAGCAGCATTACGTGGATATGCGAGCCGGTCCCGTGGGCAAATATTATCGGCGTCCCGGACGGATCGCCGTATTCGTAATACGCCAGGCGGCGCCCGCCGTCAAACGCAAGGAATTTTACTTTCGCCTGAAGCTCCTCTATCTCTTCCTGGCTGATCAAGTCGGGCTTGTCGGGCATAATTCCTCCTGATTAAAATACGCTCTCCAGACAAAAACACGTCAATTCCTCTTCTTTGCCCCATTCCACACAGGTAGGTTTGTTCCTGCACTCGGGGCATAGCAGGGTAATGTCGTCCTTATTAATATCAAGTGTACCACGCGTCTGGTGAAGGTCAAATAGCAATTTCAGGTACTTGCCGGCCACGAGGCGATGCAGGCTGTCCTTCTTCTTGAGCCCTAACCATTGGAAGACGCCCCGGTCGTTGCGTGAAGTATTGCAGGTAGGACACGACAGAACCGAATTATCCGCCGAATCGGGGCCGCCTCGGCTTCGTGGGATGAGGTGATCGACTTGTAGGCCTTCGAGCGCGCCGCAAAAGACGCACTCCTTATCCAACTCCTGCTCCCTCTGCCACTCCCTTATCGTGCCGGACATCGTAGCGCTGCCGTCGCGCAGGGCCTTGAACCGGTCCGTGACAAATCCGTAGTTGATGTTGCCCTTGAACGCGCTACGGGATATAAGCTTGGCGTATTCGTAGAGGATTTCTTCTTTTATGGTTTTGACGTAGGGTGGGGGCATAGTATTGAGTTAGTTAATAATTTAAATATGTTGTCGCTAAATTTATTTCGATCTGTTCTTCCTCATTTCTATTAGATTTTATACTTTTCGCTACATTGCTTAACTAATTTGTTCGATTTCGATAATTCGTTATCACTTAAATCTAATTTAAGGGAATCTATTATTTTGATTATACTCACTATTGCTTTGTTGAATTTTTTATTTGAATTGATTATTTTTAAGCAATTTTGACAATATTCTTCGGCTTTCTTGCTTTCAAACGGAGGACATTTTTCTTTCATAATTTCATAGCGCAGCATCATTAGGATAAAATATCTCAGCTTCTTGAACTTCCTATCTAGCTGCCCACGTCTGAATAGTTTATCTATGTTATATAACGCATAGGCGGACGTGTAGTACGGTAACATATAGTGATTATCTTTAAAGAGGTCGGGACCGAATTCAGAAAATAAGGTTCCAAAATATCTTGTTGCCATATCTGGTTTGTCAAAATAAAAACTGGCCATAGTCTTTATTTGGGTTGTTTTATCAATTATTCGTTTCTTCTCTACTCCTTTACTATTATATTGTTTAGAACGCCTTTCATAATAAAGCCTTTGCTTTTCTGGAAAAGTAGTATAATAGTCTTCCAAGCTTTTTTGAAAGTCTGAAAATGCTATCAAATCTTGTTCTTTTATTTCAGTTTGTCTGTTTGTAGACCGAATTACTTTAGATGTTAAATCTTTATTGTTTGTGGATATTAATTTTAGGGGCAATTTTACTTTTGGTGACACTAATGATCTGTTTTCAAACAATACATGAGATGTTTGGCAACCATTAATTATTTGGTAGCTGCTTATGGTAAATCTATCTCTTGTGGTTAGCATTGATTCAGCAACTATCGTTATACCATTGTTCAAAACAACAAAGGCTTCTTTATCTTTTGTTTTTAAAGTATTTTGAATTTCCAAATTGACCTTATTGTCTCCCTGAAAATCTCTTACATTATCATAAAATACATTGGGAATTAAATCGCCGTTATCATCTGTCATTAATTTAATTATTGTTTCGGCCTCGATAATTCCCAAATAAGATTCTGCCACTCCAGTTATTACCGGCAGTGTAACTCTATTCGGGAATTCGAAAGCTTTTGTAACCGCCTGACCTATTTTTTTGTAAATGCTCTGTATCTCCCTAGCGTCGACAAGGCTTATTATAGTATTAGAAAACAAGTTCTCATTTTCGATATTACTTTTCATCTCTTCTGTCTTAGCTTCGATATTATCATCTTCTGTCTTCACACCAAGAGTCACATAATATAGATGGCATATTGGTTTCTCCTTAAGCAAATTCGAATTATCTATCAATTTGTTAAATAGCCTGATCTTTGAACGGGCTATTTTAGGCCATTTTATTTTAGGATTTTCACTAACAAAATCTGAAACGGCCCAACCAAAGTTTCCAATTTCTTTTGTTTCGAAGCTTTTAGAGGTCTTAGATTGAATAAAAACAACCTCTGCGTGAACATCTCTATGCGATTTCAAGAAGTCTTCCAGCATATCTTGAGTTTCAATAACTTGTCTATTCAATATCAAAGCAAAGCCATCTAAGCCCAGAGCATCGTCTTTTCCTATATTTAATTCCTCGATATCGAACCGTTCTTCAGTCTTATTTTCAAGTAATGCAAAATTTACAAAATGCTCAAATTGCGTAGACTCATTTTTTTCATTTTCCAGCCCATTCGATGATAAAAATTCATTAAGATAACTTCTGGTAATTCTATCCATGTTTTCCTCCAGTTATATTTTGCTTTTAGTGACTCATGACTTTAGAACGCTTCACTATAGAACTTGCCTCTTTTGACACGTCTCGTTTATTCTTTCTTTTTTGACCTCACGATCCTTATATCCCCTTTTAAATCTTTAACTTCATAACTTTCCGAAAGCAATAATCTTAATTTATTGGAATTGTAGGTTTTACTCCAAAAGGGTCTATCAAAATGCACTTCACCTCGCGCTGAACCGGCATGGTGAATATGGAGAATCCTTCCTTTTTCAGATAAAAGAGATAAATACCTTTTACAATATTTAATTTTTATCATCGTTCTCGCCTAGCCCATTTTACCGTTTGTTTAAGTGGCAGAATCCAAGTACAATTAATCCATTTATTAGAATATTTAACTAATACCGAATTCCTTTTTAAGACCATTAAAATCGTATATCTGTATATTTACTATCATATCTTTTCCTAATAGAAATTGATCAATTCTATTTTTTAATATTTCCTTTTCTTCATCATTAATCGGCGTTACGATTATAAGATAAAAGAATAAATCTCTCTCGCTTTTTTCTAGGTTTCTCCATATATCCTCAAAATACTTTAAAGTTTTTCCTAGCCCATTAAATGGCGTATTTAATCTTGGAAAGTACTTTACTTCAAATACTGAGAACTGCAAGCTTGAATTTATTATGCCATCAGCGTAATATTTATTGCCTTTAAGTTCAAAACTTCTTTGTTTAAGAAACATATCTCCATAATCGCTTTCTAACTTTTTAAGAGCTAACTCTTCAGCAAGAAAATATTCAACTTTCGGATTTAATATTATACTTGCAGTAGCACTACTTGTTTTATCTTCGGTAATATCTGAAACATCTTTATCCTTTTTATCTATTACATCTTTTATAGTTAAAGGTTTAACATTTTTTATCAAACCAGAAAATGCTTCATCTGTCTTAAAATCTGAAGGTGCGTATAGCACATGGTGTTTAAGGATTAATACTGAAAAAAACAGCATAACAAGCAAAACAGGGAATATCATGACAAACCAAACAAACAAATTTTGTATATTATCCGGAAGAATAGGCAATACGGCGCTTCCGCAAATCTCTGATATGCCGGCAAAGATTGCGATAATTGTTAAAGGATTTTTTATAGTATTTTTGGGTAAGTACATAATCGCACCTCAATCATCTAAAGCTAATTTACATTGCACTTCTGTCAAACTGTTAATGTACGAGGGGCGCAGTCAATATTTTCTGCTTAAGATTATTTTGCTATGCTTGCGATGACAATAATTCCTCAACTTCTCCTATTGTTTCGTCTATCTTGATTACTTTAATTTCTTTCGTCTTGCGGTCCTTGATCTCCACCTCGCCGGTGGCGATGCGTTTTTCACCAATGATTATTTGTATCGGGAAGCCGATGAGGTCGGAATCTTTGAACTTAACGCCGGCGCGTTCGGGGCGGTCATCGAGGATGCATTCTATACCGGCGGAAGTCAGCTCGTTGTAAATCTTTTCGGCCGCTTCCATAGATGCCTGGTGCGCAGTGTTGAGCGGGAGTATTGCGACTGTGTAAGGCGCTATGGTCTTGTTCCAGATAATGCCGTCCTTGTCGTGGCTCTGCTCGATGAGCGAGGCGACGATACGGTTGACGCCTATGCCATAGCAACCCATGATGCACGGCTTTTCCTTGCCGTTCTCGTCGAGGAAATTACATTTTAGCTTGGTGGAATATTTGGTGCCGAGTTTGAAGACCTGCCCTACCTCGATGCCGTGCTTGAAGAGCAGTTTCTTGCCGCCGTGCGTGTCGCCTTCGACGGCGTTGCGGATGTCTGTCACTATAATATTAGCGCCCGTGAGGGGGAAATCCCTTCCCGGCACGACGTTCTTCGTGTGGTAGTCGGTCTTGTTGGCACCGGTAACACCTATCGCCATCGCGGCTACGGCGTGGTCTATTATAATCTTCGAGGCCTTCCCGGCAAGCCCTACAGGCCCTGCAAAGCCGACCTTGGCGCCCGTGATTTTCTCGATCGCTTCCGGTGAGGCGAGCTCATTATGCGCGCCGCCGAGCGCCTGTGTCAGTTTCTCGGGGTTGAGGTCGTGGTCGCCGCGCACAAGCGCCACGACGATATCCTTTCCGACCGAGAATATGAGCGTCTTTATCATCTCCTTCGGCTTCGACTTCAGGAACGAGCAGACCGCTTCGATAGAACCGACGTTCGGAGTATGCACATCCTCGGCCTTCGGGGCGTTGGCAACAGCCGGCTCTTTCGGCAGCGGGTCTACCGCGGCCTTTTCGAGGTTCGCGGCGTAGCTGTTATCTTCTGTGTAGACAATGATGTCCTCGCCGGAGTCGCAGGGAGCCGTGAACTGGTGCGAACCCGAGCCGCCCATCTCGCCCGACTCGGCCTCCACTATCACGAAATCGAGCCCGCAGCGCGTGAATATGCGCTTGTAGGTCTCGTACATGTTCCAGTATTCCTTGTCGAGGCACTCGGCCGTCGGGTGGAAACTGTAAGAATCCTTCATTATGAATTCGCGGCTGCGCAGGACACCGAAGCGCGGGCGGAACTCGTCGCGGAACTTGAAAGATATCTGGTAGAGGTTGACCGGGAGCTGCTTATACGACTTGATCTCGCCTGCGGCGACACTCGTTATTACCTCCTCTGCCGTCGGAGCGATGACGTTCGTATGCCCGTGGCGGTCCTTGAATTTTGCCATCGTCTCGCCGTAATCCCTATCTCGGCCGGTCTGCTGCCAGAGCTCTATCGGCTGGACCGCAGGAAGCATGACCTCGAGTGCGCCCGCCTTGTCCATCTCCTCGCGGATGATCGCCTCGACCTTATTTATGACGCGCATACCGAGAGGCAAATATGAATACGAGCCTGTCGCGAGCTTGCGTATGAGCCCCGCGCGGATCATTAGCTTGTGGCTTAGGATCTCGGCTTCCGCCGGGTCCTCTTTAAGCGTCGATATAAGCGTCTTTGTCCATCTCATGTTGTCAGCCCTTTAATATTTTGTTTATTTCGGTTATGACGGCGCTAACAAATTCGCTCTCTTTTATTTTACGCGCGGGCTTGCCCTTTATAAAGAGGAATCCGCTGCCCTTGCCTGCCGCGATGCCGAGGTCCGCCTCTTTCGCTTCGCCGGGTCCGTTGACTACGCAGCCCATTACGGCGACGCGAAGGCCCGAGAGCTTGCCCTTCTCGTCTTTTATCTTGCCGAGCGCCTGCTCCACCTTATTGGCGATGCCGATAATATCCACTTCCGTCCTGCCGCATGTCGGGCAGGAGAGCACTTCAGGGCCGAACTGCCTTAGGCCAAGCCCCTGTATGATGTTCTTCCCGACGATGACTTCCTGGACGGGGTCGCCCGTAAGCGAGACGCGTATCGTATCGCCTATGCCGTCCGCGAGCAATATGCCGATACCGAGCGAGGACTTTACCGTGCCCGAAAGCTCCGGGCCGGCTGCCGTGACGCCCAGATGGAACGGGTAATCGCACTTCTTAGCCATAAGCCGGTAGGCATCTATCGTCTGGCCGACGTCGGATACCTTCAATGAGACCATAAGGTCGCGGAAGCCGAGCGACTCGATTATCTTGATGTAATCGAGGGCTGCTTTGACCATCAGCGCCGGAAAACGTTCTTTCGAAACACCGCCCTTAGGTATGCGCACCGAACCCGAGTTCACTCCGACGCGCACGGGAATACGGCGCTTCTTAGCGAGATTTATTACCGCGGCCACCTCATCCTTCTTATATACGTTGCCAGGGTTGAGCCGCACGCCGTCGACGCCCGCGTTTATAGCCGCAATGGCGAGACGGTAATCGAAATGGATATCGGCCTCGAGCGGGATATTTATCTTTTTCATTATTTTTCCGAGTGCTGTACAGCACGAGATGTCCTTTACCGCCGTCCTGACAATGTCGCAGCCGGCGAGCTCAAGCTGTTTTACCTGCGCGACGGTCGCGGCGACATCCAGGGTATCCGTCTTCGTCATCGACTGGATCGAGACCGGGCTCGTCCCGCCTATCTTTACCCCGCCTAAACTGATGGTCCTTGTCTTGCGTCTTGTTATCTTCATTTTCCGAGTTTCCCGAATATGTCGTTATACGTGGCGAAAAGCATCAACCCGATAAAAAACATCCAGCCCGCCTGCATCGCTATCTCCTGTGTCCTCTTGCTGACCGGCTTGCCCCTCAGCTTCTCGATGCCGAGGAATAGTATTAATCCCCCGTCGAGCGGAGGCACCGGAAGGATATTAAATACGCCGAGCAATGTGCTGATGAGCGCGGTCAGCAGGACGAGCGGGATTATTCCCACCTTCGCCGCCTGCGTCATGAGGTTGAATATCCCGACGGGGCCCGATACGTTCTCCTTGAACGCGAGGCGCCCGGTTATTATGTTCCATAGGCCGCGGTATGTCATGACGACGAAATCCACCTGCTTCTGCGCCCCTTTTACAAGCGCCTGCCCCGGCCCGAACTTGAGGTAGCTTCTTTCGTCGGAGTTCATTATCCCCACCTGCGCTATCTTTACATCGTTGCCGAGAAGGTCTTTCGTCTCTTTTATTATCGGCTTTATCGTGAAATCCATGTTCTTTCCGCCGCGGTCGACGGTAACCTTCACGTCCCCGGATGTCTTCTTATGCATCATCGCTATAAGGGCTTCCCAGTCGCTGACGGGCCTGCCGTCGATCGAGAGCACCCTGTCGCCTTCCATTATGCCCGCCTTCTTCGCGGGGTAATCATCGACGAGCCCTCCGACCTTGGTCGTTATTATCGGATAGCCCGCCATGAAGACGACCCACATCAACGCGAGGCCGAGGATATAATTAAGCGTGACGCCCGCAATGAGCACCTTGAACCTGCTCCATATCGGCTGGGCGCCGAACTCGCCCTTCTCTCCGGTCACCGCCTCGGACGGGTCCTCTCCGAGCATCTTCACATAGCCGCCGATAGGTATAAGCGACAACCGGTATTCGATGCCGTTTCTCGTGACAGAGAAGATCTTAGGCCCCATGCCGAGCGAAAATATCTGCACCTTTATGCCGACGCGCAGGGCCATGACGAAATGGCCGAGCTCGTGTATGAATATCATAAGAGAAAAAGCCAGTATGACCAGCACTATTTCAAGCATCAGATATGTCTCCCCGCCTGCTGCCTTGCCCAGGCGTCGATTTCAAGTATCTCGTTGAGCGAAGGTTCCCTGTTCGTCTTATGCGACGACAGCACCTTCTCTATTATTGACGGTATCCTCGTGAACTTTATCTTCTTATCCAGGAAAGCCAGCACCGCCACCTCGTTCGCGGCGTTCAGCACGACGGGCGCCGAACCGCCTTTCTTCGCGGCGTCATATGCCATCTTCAGGCACGGGAACTTCCCGAAATCCGGCGGCGAGAATGTGAACTTACCGAGCTTCACGAAATCGAGCGCCGGCAGGACCGACTTTACGCGCCTCGGATACGAGAACGCGTACATTATCGGGAGCCGCATGTCCGTCTGCGACAATTGCGCCATTATCGACCCGTCGACAAACTCGACCATCGAATGTATTATCGCCTCGGGGTGTATCAGCACGTCGATCTTGTCCACACCGACGCCGAAAAGCCAGCGCGCCTCGATCACCTCGAGCCCCTTGTTCATGAGCGTGGCAGAGTCGACCGATATCTTCTTGCCCATCTTCCAGCGCGGGTGGTTTACGACCCTTTCGGGCGAGAGCGCGTGGAATTTCTTCGCTTCCATGTCCTTGAGCGGGCCGCCCGAGCCCGTAAGGTATATCTTATTGATATCTTCCCTGTTGTGCCCGTTCAGGCACTGGAATATGGCGCTATGCTCCGAATCCACCGGGAGTATCCGCACACCCCTCTGCCTCGCGGTAGACGTTATTATCTGTCCGGCCATCACGAGCGGTTCCTTGTTCGCGAGCGCCACCGTCTTGACCGAGTGAATCGCGCGCAGCGTCGGTATGAGCCCCGCCGCGCCCACGATCGAGACGAGAGTAATATCCGCCTCATCGCATCCGGCGAGCTCGTTCACGCCCTCATACCCGCCGAGGACCTTGATGCCGGTTCCCGAGAGCGCCTTCCTTACGCCGTTCGCCTTCGACTCGTCGCATATCGCGACCGTCTTCGGGCGGAATTTACGGGCTTGCTTTACGAGCAGCGCGGAGTTCGAATGCGCCGCGAGCCCCGTCACCGAGAATTCCTTCGGGTGCTTCGCTATCACATCGAGCGCGTTAGTGCCTATAGAGCCGGTAGAGCCGAGGATGTTTATCTTTTTCATAGGAATTTGAACACATAGAAGTATAACGTCGGCGCGGTGAACAATATGCTGTCAACGAGGTCGAGCACGCCTCCAAGCCCCGGTATATAGTCCGCGGAATCCTTGACCTGGCTGTCGCGTTTGATCAGGGATTCCGAAAGGTCGCCTACCTGCGCGAGGACGCCCAACAGGCATCCGAGTATCAGCAAATGATGGAGCGGTATCGACGGAAGGAAGCTCCTGCTCGCAAGCGCGGCGCCCACGCTGAACAGGAAACCGCCGAGCGCGCCCTCTACGGATTTCTTGGGGCTTATGCGCGGGATAAGGCTGTGTTTTCCGAAGTAAGTGCCCACAATGTAAGCGCCTATATCGCCCATCTTGGTCACGAGAAGCAGGAACGCCACGAGCAGGCTGCCATCGGGCAGGGCCGGGTTCTCCATCAGCTTCAGTTTCAGCATGAAGCTGAACGTCCAGCTGATATAGAGTATCCCGAATATCGTAGTCGATACGCCGAATATCGCGTTGCTGTTCTCCCTGCGCGTGAACTGCAGGATGAATATCGTCAAAAGGACCGCGATGATAAAGAGCAGCTCCCATCCCTTTGTCGGCTCGAACGTGAAGAATATCGAAAGCGGCACGAGGACACCTATCGAGATGCCGCTCGTCTTGAATATAGGTATCCCCTTCTTCTCGACGAGGGAATAGAACTCGTAAAGCGCCATGCCTATCATGAGCGTCAGGACAGAGCAGAAGACCCAGTCCGGCCAGACCATAACGGTGAAATATACGAACGCGATTATCAGCGCAGAGCTGACAAATCGCGGGATGATATTGTTATGGTTATTGCCGTTGTCCTGTCCTGTCATGCGCCGAACCTTCTTTCGCGTTTCTGGAACTCGCGGACCGCCTCGACGAGGTCGTTCTTCCTGAAATCGGGCCAGAGCTTGGGCGTTATATATATCTCAGCATAGGATATCTGCCAGAGCAGGAAGTTCGAGAGGCGCATCTCGCCGGACGTGCGTATAAGCAGGTCCGGATCCGGCTGACCTGCCGTGTCGAGCAGGCCCTCGAACATCTTCTCGTCGAGGTCGTCGGCGCCGACCTTGCCCGACTTTACCAGCAAAGCGAACTTCTTCGCCGCGTCGATTATCTCCGTCCTGCCGCTGTAATTCAGCGCGACGTTGAGCGTCAGTATCCTGCCGCTTTTTGTCGCCTCGACGGCCTTCTTGAGTTTGGGCTTCACGTTATCCGGGAGGCCGCCTATCCTGCCTATGAAATTGAGCCGTATGCCGTTCTTTATGAACGACGGGACCTCTTTGTCGAGGTATTCGCCGAGGAAGCGCATCAGCGTATCCACCTCTTCCTTCGGCCGCTTCCAGTTCTCCGCGGAGAACGCGTATAGCGTAAGGTGCTTAATCCCGAGTTCGCGGCAGGTCTTGACTATCTCCCTGACCGACTTAAGGCCCTCGCGGTGGCCCATCACGCGCGGAAGCCCGCGCTTCCTGGCCCACCTGCCGTTGCCGTCCATTATGACCGCTATATGTAAGGGGATCCTCTTCTTGTCGAGCATATCAGGTATGGACTCTGTAATCTATCTCCGGGAAGATGTTATCCTTATGTTCGATGTCGGCAAGCCAGCCTTCGTCTATGCGCTGGGCTTTTATGTCGTTATAGAGCCGCGTGAACCTCAGGATATGGTCCTTCGTCCTCTTGACGGCATACTGCACCACGGTCCCGGTCTTCATGATGAACGCCCAGTCGCTTGACTGCGCGAGCAGCAGTTCGCGCAGCGCCTGGTTCAGCGCTCGGCGCGTTATCCCGGTGGCCCCGGGATAGCTGTTGGCGAGCTCGGTCATGCGGTCGGCGGCCTTGTGCAGGTGCTTGTATATCCAGTCGTTCGAGCCGTCGAGCCAGTGCTCGCAGTAACCCTTGTATCCCCAGCTCGACATCGTCGGCGTGGAGACCTGGTTGCGCGGGTTGCGCTCGAGGTATTCCGAAGGCGTTATCGGCTTGACCGTCTTCTGGTCGAAGTGGAGCTTCCTGAAGAGGAAGTCTAGGAACATCGGCCCCTCGTACCACCAGTGGCCGTACAGCTCGGCGTCATAGGGCGCCACGATTATCGGGTTCTTCTTCATCACGTCGTGCAGGAACTCGACCTGCTTCTCCCTGTTGAACATGAAGTTCCCCGCGTGCGACGCCGCCCTCTCGCGCGCCCAATCGGGGTTATACGGTTCCTTGTGGTCTGTGCGGCCGGTTATCCTGTAATATTTGATGCCTGTATTTATCCTGATGCCTTCCTTGTGGATGTAAGGCCTTATGTAATCGAAATCGAGGTCGAAACCGATGTCGCGATAGAACTCGCGGTAGTTGTAATCTCCGGGGTATCCCTCTATCGCACTCCATACCTGCTTAGAGGACTCGAAGTCCCTGGCGAACGCAGCGACGCCCGACCTGCAGAATACCGGCGCGTATACGCCGTATTTCGGGCGCGGGCTCGCGTGGAGTATCCCGTGCGTGTCTGTGAAGAAATAGCGTATGCCCGCCTCTTTGAGGTATGCGTCGGCCCCGGGGAAATATCCGCACTCCGCCAGCCACGTGCCGCGCGGCCTCCTGCCGAAGAACCTCTCGTAATTGTTCGCGCCGACCTGTACCTGCGCGCGGACCGATTGCGGGTTGACCTCCATGAGCGGGAAGAACCCGTGCGTCGCGTTGCAGGTTATTATCTCGAGTTTGCCCATGTCCTGGAATTCCTTGAACGCGGACAGGATGTTCTTATGGTAGCGGTCGACGAACGTGCGGCGGGTCTCGATGAACTGCGACTGGTACATCAGCGCGAGCCGGTTGAACGCAGGCTCCCATCTCGTGCGCTCGACTTCCTTATTCGAAAGCTCGATTAGCGTGTCGAGGTGCTTGACATACCTGTCCTGCAATAACGGGTCGGCGAGCATCGAGCACAGCGAAGGCGTTATCGACATCGTTATGCGGAAATTGACGCCGTCGCGGATGAGCCCGTTGTAAACGTTTATCAGCGGGATGTACGTCTCGGTGATCGCCTCGTAAAGCCAATCCTCCTCAAGGAAATCCTCGTATTCCGGATGCCGGACATACGGAAGGTGGCTATGCAGGACTATGCAAAGGTAGCCTTTTTCCATTATTTTGTGAATTTCTTGACTATAGGCGTTATCGTGCGCTCTTCTTCCTTGTCGGCCGAGATGCCCTTGACGGAGATCACCTGCTCGCCGTCCGGCAGCGCGAACCGCAGGCTGAACGTGCCGTCGCGGTTAAGCTTTATCGGCCTGTCCTGGACTGTTACCGTAGCGTCGGGCTCGGTAGCGCCGTAGACGACCAACTCGGTATTGACCACCATCCAGAAACCGCGGCCCTTGTAGTTAGGCGGGCGCACGAAAGAGCTGAGCCCTCCCGATGAGAGCTCCTGCTGCAGGCGTTCCTTCATTATTTTCTTGATCTTCGCCTTGCCCGGCGAAGTTCCCCCGAAACCTCCCCATAGGCCGTAAAGCTTCAGGAACTCCTCTTCTATCGACATCCATTCCTCGTCGATGACATCGGAGGCGCCGTCGCGCGGGGTGACGACGATATTCGAGCGCGCGATGACTATGAACTTTCCGCTAGGGGTAATCACGCCGAAATCGACGCACCATGACCTGTCCGCCGCGCCTACGTTGATGTACCAGCTCGTAGAGCCCGGGTGCAGGTCTATATCGAAATACCTGTTGGCATTGAATCCGTTGAAATCCTTGCCTGTCACGTCATAGACGCGCAGCACCTTGCGCATCTCATTCCATGACGCGCCGGCTTCGCGCTCAACCTGCATGCGCCTTTCGTCCGTGACTTCCCAGTAAGCGAATATCCAGTAGGGGTCCCGCGCCATGATGACGATACGCGTATCGCCGTAACGCTCCGGCAATTCTTCGTGTTCCCACTGCCTCGGAGGAAGATAAGGGGTCGGACGGGGATAATATTTCGTCTCCTCGGTCTTGTTGCGCGGGGATTCTATCGCCTGCGCCGCCTTCTGCGGGACGGCTTTCTTTACCCTGCCGGCGGCCTTTCTCAGGGCCTTCATCAGGGCCTTTTTCTGGTCCGCGGGCTTCTTTACGGGCTTCTTAGCCGGCTTCGCTTTCCTGGCAGCAGGAAGTTTCCCCGCTTTTTTTACGGCCTTACTGCTCTTCTTCATCTCTTCCTCCTTAAAAGAAGCAAACGCCGTCCGCCGGAAGGCGGACGACGTTTCTCATGCTATACCTGAAAAGAACGGATTATTTGATATATTCCGAATCCTTTTCGTGCTCTTTAAGAAATTCCGTCTCCGCCTTCGACATCTTAGGAAGTATTATTATCTCGACTCTTCTGTTCTTCTGCCTGCCTTCCTTCGTGTCGTTCGAAGCTACCGGACGGTATTCGCCGTAACCTGTCGCCTGCAGCCTGTTAGGCGTGGTGCCCTTCTCTTCCAGGTAATGCAGGACCGACGTCGCCCTTGCAGTCGAGAGTTCCCAGTTCGACTTCCAGCCCGATTTCTTTATCGGCTCGTTGTCGGTGTGGCCCTCGATGGCTATGTTCCTGTCGGCTACCTGGCTGTTTATCACGTTCGCGACCTTATCGAGCACGCCGTCCGCAGACGAGCGTATCTTCGCGAGGCCCGAATCGAAGAGCACTTCGGCAACGAACGTGACCACGAGGCCGCGCTCGTCCATGCCTACCGATACGCCCTTCTCGCCTTTCAATCTCTTCTCGAGTTCCGCCTTGGCCGCCTGGAGTTCGCTGTTCTCCTGCTCCCTGAGCAGCTGCAGGCGCTCTATCTCAGCCTTAAGGTCCTCTATCTTCTTTATATCGTTAGGGCTCCTCTTGTAGAAGCCGACTGCGCATCCCGATAATACGAAAGCTGTCATCACGATCAATGCCGTTAAACCTGATCTGGATATCCTGAACATCAATTGCCTCCTTTCTCGGTAGTGTTAAGCGAAAGGTATGTGCTGAGTTTCGACCACGTCTTCGGCCCGACCTTGCCGTCGGCCTTCAGCCCGTTCGCAGTCTGGAAATCCTTTATTGCCTTCTTGGACTTCTGCCCGAGTTTCCCGTCTATTGTCCCCGGGTCGTAACCGGCGTTCTTGAGCGCGGTCTGTATCTGCCTGTTCTTTGTCCCTTCGTCCGGCGCGAGCTGTACCGCTATCTCCTGGGGCTTCTTCTCCTTCATCTCTTCCGTAATAGGCGGGTTCGGCTCAAGCTGCTCGGGCTTGATCAGCTCGACTTCCGGCTGTGTGGTCCCGAGGGAAGCGGGCTGCGTTTCGGATGCGGGCTTGGCCACCTTCCTGCCCATGGCCATTACTACGCTGGACAATAAAAATATCGTTATTAACGCAACAATTATCACTACCGACCTTCTCGACATCTCCGCTCTCCTTTATTTTTTAGACGGGACGAACTGTAAAAGGTCCCAGTTCACTTTCCCGCCGTAGGCTACGAACGATATCCCTGTTATCCTGGCGCCGCTTAATCCGAGGTCGTCGGGGTCTATGTCCCACTTCGACCATTTGCCCTGCTCGGGAAGCGTGCCGTCATATATGACGGCTTCGTCATCATTGAAGACGAATACCTCTTCTTCCCCTTCCCTGTAAACGCCTATATCGCCTTCCCTGCCTTCCGACTCGAAACTTATCTTTAACTGTATCCCCTCCGGAGGTTCCGCCGTATCGGGATACACGTATAACTCTATATTGTGGTTCTCCGGCACGTCTACGGGAGCCATCCTGAATGAATGTTCCGCCATGCCTTCAGCCGCGGGTTCCGTATGCGATTTTGACCCGCTGTATTTCAGAGAATCATCCCAGTCCCATTTCCCCTGCGTGATCGCATTCTCCGGAAGCGCATCGTCAAGCAGCACTATCGCGCTCGGCCCGGCGGGCTCGGCTGTCTCGACGGGTTCAACGGGCTCGACGGCAACAGTCGTTTCTTCGGGATTTGCCGTGTGCGAGATCGAAACCAGAATGAGGGCTAATACCGCGAAAAAGAAAGGCCGCCTCAATGGCGCAACTCCTTTGGTTTTTATCTTATCAAATAAGCCCGTATATGTCAATCAAGAGTATTTTAACGCAATACCCTCTATAGTGACCGCGATATCTTCGCATTTATCGGTGGCTGTCTCGAGGTAATCATAGATGTCCCTCCACTTGATGACTTCCAGGGGGTCCGTCTTCCTGTCAAAAAGGCCCGCGACCGCCTCCCTGAGTATCCTGTCGCCCTCGTTCTCGAGGCGGTTGATCTCTATGCAGTGGCCGATAATCTGTGCGTGCTTTATCTCCTTTATCTTCGGCATTACATAATTGATCTCTTCGGCCTGTTTCAATATGACCTCGGCTATCTCCTTCATCTCCGGAGTGGGCTTGGTCACTTTATACAGGACCATGCGCTCCGTGGCGGCCTCGATGAAGTCCATGACGTCATCGAGGGCCGCTGTAAGCTCATGTATGTCTTCCCTGTCCAAAGGCGTCACGAACGTCTTGTTCAACTTCTCCATGATATCATGCGTGATCTGGTCGCTGTCATGCTCAAGCCTCTCGAGCTTGGCCGCGTTCTCCGCGAGCGTATCGAAGTTGTTCGCTATCTCTACCAGCACCTTCGCGCCCCTGAGGAGGTTCTCCGCGCTCTTGACGAACATCTCGAAGAACTTCACCTCTTGGGGGATCAGTTTGAACATTAGTTCCTCCGCTGTTCTATTTGACTGCCTCGTCGCCGAGCATCATCTCTTTCGTCTCGCGGCGGGACCTGAACACTACCCAAAGTATTACCGCCATTCCGGCTATGCCAACGAATATCACGCCGGGATTCATCGTCTCGTTCTTTATCATTATGCCGACTATAAGGAGCGCGACCATGTTCATGACCTTGATCAGCGGGTTAAGCGCCGGGCCAGCGGTATCCTTAAGCGGATCGCCGACGGTGTCTCCGGTGACCGAGGCCTTGTGGGCTTCGGAACCCTTCCCGCCGTAAAGCCCGTCCTCTATCGTCTTCTTCGCGTTATCCCACGCGCCGCCCGCGTTCGACATGAACACGGCGAGCAGCTGTCCGGACAGGATCATGCCGGCCAGGAAGCCGCCGAGCGCTTCCTTATGGAGCAGGAGCCCGACGAGGATAGGCGTCAATATCGCGAGAAGGCCCGGGCCGACGAGCTCGCTCTGGGCAGCCGCGGTGCAGATGCTTACGACGCGCCCGTAATCCGGCGTCTTTTTGCCTTCCCATATCTCCTTATCCTTGAACTGGTTCCTTACCTCCCTGACGATCAGGAACGCGGCGCGGCCGACGGCCCTTATCGTCATCGAGCTGAAGAGGAACGGTATCGCGCCGCCTATCAGCAGGCCGATGAACACGTTCGGTTCCGATATCGAGAGCGAGGCCGCTATCTGCTCGTATGTCTTTCCCGTGGCCTTCGCGATATCGGTGATGTATGCGTTGAACAGCGATACGGCGGCGACAACGGCCGAACCGATCGCGATACCCTTCGTGATCGCCTTCGTCGTGTTACCGACGGCGTCGAGGTCGGCCAGCGTCTGGCGCGCGCCCTTGTCGAGGTGCGCCATTTCGCCTATGCCGTTCGCGTTATCCGCGACGGGGCCGAAGACATCCATCGATATGTTGTTTCCCGTCAGCGTGAGCATGCCGATGCCGCACATGGCCACACCGTAGGCGATGAAAGTCGGGTTCGTGCCCGCGTAGATCATTACCGAGGCGCCTATAGCCGCCGCGATTATGAGGATAGCCCATACGGTCGACTCGTATCCGACCGCGAGGCCCGTGATTATCGTCGTCGCGTGGCCGGTCTGAGTGGCCCTCGCTATCGACTTTACCGGCGCCGCTTCGGGCTTCGTGAAGTATTCCGTGACACGGTTGATCGTTATCGCGAGTACGATGCCGACCATCGTCGTCCATACCGGCCTCATATCGAGGCCCGCAACTCCGAAGCTTATCCAGTTCGGGAGCTGCTCCGAGCCGGGGAACCTCAGGTAATAAAACCCTATTACGCAAAAACCGATTATCGATACCGCGGCCGAAGACCAGAAACCGACGTTGATCGCGTGCATCGCGTTGCGCACCTTGTCGCTCGTGCGGACGAGGTACGTGCCGAATATCGAGCTCAATACGCCTATTGCGCGCACGAGCAGGGGAAATATGACGCCCTTGTGCCCGAACGACGCCCATCCGAGAATCATCGCCGAGACGATAGTGACCTCGTACGATTCGAAGATATCCGCGGCCATACCGGCGCAGTCGCCTACATTATCGCCGACGTTGTCGGCTATCGTGGCGGCGTTCCTGGGATCGTCCTCGGGTATGTTCTTCTCTATCTTGCCTACGAGGTCCGCGCCTACGTCAGCGGCCTTCGTGTAGATGCCGCCGCCGACCCTCATGAAGAGCGCGAGCAGCGTGCCGCCGAAACCGAAACCCAGCAGGACTTCATATGCCTGCTCGCCGTATATCATGAATATGACCGTGCCGCCGAGCAATCCCAGGCCGTCCGTAAGCATGCCCGTGATCGTGCCGGTGCGGTAAGCTATCTTCAATGCCTGGCCGAAGCTCGTCCTCGATGCCGCGGCTACGCGCACGTTGCCTTGCACGGCCAGGTTCATCCCGACGAAACCTACCATCGCCGAGAAGAACGCGCCCATGAGGAACGCGCATGCCCTTCCTACCTGTATATGGGCGGTTCCCGCGGTGAAATAGAGGCCCGCGGTCAGCACGAACATAAGCAGTACGATCGCCTTGAACTGGCGGTTCAGGTACGCGTTGGAGCCGAGGCGGATGGCCTTCGATATCTCCTGCATCTTCGGCGTGCCTTTGTCATAGCTCAATACCTGCGCCATAAGGAATCCGGCGTATAAGAGGCCGAGTATAGCCACCCCTAAAACCGACCAGAGCGCCACTTTTTCCATCATAGTGAATACCGGGTCGTTCATGAAAGCGAACGGCTTGAAACCTTCATGGACAGCGACAGCTGCGTCCTGCTGGGCCGCCGCAAGCCCGGAGAACATCGAGAACACGACAACAAAGAAGAGGACCTTGGAAAAACTTTTCATCTCTACTTCTTACCTCCCATCTTGAACACCTGTTCACGCCTGCTACCAACCGAAACCAGCTCTATCTTTACGCCGATAAGTCTCTCGAGTTCCCTGAGGTACTTCTTGGCGTTAGTTGGTAATTTCGAGAAGCTTGCCACGTGCGAGGTATCCTCTCCCCACCCGGGAAGCTCTTCATAGACCGGCTCGACATCCCACAATATCTCGATGTTGGCCGGAAAATCCTTGTATGTCTTGCCTTTATGCTTATACGCGACCGCTATCTTGATCGTCTCGAGCTCGTCAAGCACGTCAAGCTTTGTCACCACTATAGCGTCGAGGCTGTTGACGAGCGCCGAGTGCCTGACTATGAGGCTGTCGAACCATCCGCAGCGCCGCGGGCGCCCCGTAGTCGCGCCGAACTCCTTGCCCTTCTGCCTGATTATCTCCATGAGGTCCGGCCCGAATTCGGTCGGGAACGGCCCTTCGCCCACGCGCGTCGTATACGCCTTCACGACGCCCGTGACCTTGTCTATCTTCGACGGCCCGAGGCCCGTGCCGGTGCACGCGCCGCCTGCGGTAGCATTCGAGCTCGTGACATACGGGTATGTGCCGTGGTCCACGTCGAGCAGGGTCCCCTGCGCGCCTTCGAGCAGGAGCCTCTTCTTCTTCCTGACAGCTTCGTTCAGGATTATCGTCGTGTTGCACGCGTACTGCGCTATCTTTTTCCTGTATTCCGCGAACTGCGCGTATATGTCGTCGAACGAGAAACCCTCGTGGTTGTACAATTTCCTCAGCGTCTCGTTCTTCGCCGTGATGTTCTCCTTCAGCTTCTTCCTGAAGACCTCGTCATCGAGCAGGTCCGCTAGCCTTATGCCGGCCCTTCCGACCTTGTCTACGTAGCAAGGCCCGATGCCGCGGCCGGTCGTGCCGATCTTCTTGCGGCGCTCGCTGAGGCGGTCGATCTCCTTATGGTACGGGAATATCAGGTGGACCTGGTCGCTGACCTTCAGGTTATCGCCGACCTGTATGCCTTTCGAGCGCAAGCTGTCTATCTCGCTTATGAGGGCCTCGGGGTCCACGACCACGCCGTTGCCTATCACGCATATCTTTCCCTTGTGCAGGATGCCCGAAGGTATGAGGTGCAGGATGAACTCGCCCTCGCCGATCACGACCGTGTGCCCGGCGTTGTTGCCGCCCTGGTAGCGCACGATGTAATCCGCGTCGCGCGAGAATATGTCTATTATCTTGCCCTTGCCCTCGTCACCCCACTGGGCTCCAACTACGACTGTATTCATATTATAGCCTGATGAGTTTAGCTTCGATTACGTGTTCGGCTGAGCGGATCTCCTTCATGACGGCGTCCGGCACCTCTTCGTCGAGGTTCAGCACCGTCATCGCGTGGCCGCCCGCCTTCTTCCTTCCCAATGTCATGCCGGCAATGTTTATCTTATGCTTGCCGAGTATCGTGCCGATGTGGCCGATTATGCCCGGCTTGTCCTCGTTGATAAGGACTAGCAGGTAACCGACCGTCGACGCCTCGACGTAGAAATCGTTTATCTTGACGATGCGCGGGTTCTTGCGCGGCGATAGCGTCCCTGCCACGACGACCTTCGCCTTGTCGGTGTTCGCCTCTATCGTAATGAGGTTCGCGAACTCCTCTATCTGCGACGTCTTCGTCTCGACTATCTTTATGCCGCGCTCTTTCGCTATGAACGACGCGTTCACGTAATTTACCGTCTCCTGCAGGATAGGCGTGAGCACTCCCTTCAGGAACGCTATGGTCACCGACGCCATGTCATGCTGGACGATATCGCCGGAATATTCTATCTTTACCTCCTGCATCCTGCCTTCCGAAAGCTGGCCGATCACGAGGCCCATCTTCTCGGCGAGCGTCACGTAAGGGCGTATCGCCTTGTAGACCTCCGGGTCCACGCACGGGACGTTGACGGCGTTGCGGCAACCGCGCCCGAGGAGCGCGTCCGCAACCTGCTTAGCTACCTCTATCGCGACGTTGACCTGCGCCTCTTCGGTCGAGGCGCCGAGGTGCGGCGTGGCTATGAGTTTTTCGTTCTTGAACATCGAGAAATCCTTCGGCGGCTCATCTTCATAGACGTCCAACGCTGCGGCAGCGACCTTGCCCGACTCGAGCGCCTTGATGAGCGCCTTCTCGTCTATTATGCCGCCGCGCGCGCAGTTGATCAGGCGCACGCCTTTCTTCATCTGCCCGAATTCCGCCTCGCCGATAAGATGCTTCGTCTCGTTCGTGATCGGTGTATGGACGGTTATGTAATCGGATTCCCTTATTATATCCTTCACTTCCACGAGCTCGACCCCGAGGTCGTTCGCCCTCTCGACGGTAAGGTACGGGTCGTACGCGATGACCCTCATGCCGAACGCCATGCCGCGTTTAGCGACTTCGGTGCCGATGCGGCCGAGGCCGATGATGCCGAGCGTCTTGCCGTAGAGCTCTACGCCCATATATTTGTTCCTGTCCCATTTGCCTTCCCTCAGCGACGCGTTCGCGTTCGGGACGTTGCGGGACATCGAGAGCATCAGCGACCATGTGTGCTCGCAGGTCGAGATCGTGTTTCCGGCGGGGGTGTTCATGACTATGATGCCGCGTTTCGAGGCGGCTTCGGCGTCGACGTTATCGAGGCCCACGCCCGCGCGGCCGATCACCTTCAGTTTCGTCGCGGCTTCTATTATATCCTTATTGACCTTCGTGCTGCTGCGGACCACGAGCGCGTCGTAATCCTTGATTATAGCTTTCAGTTCCTCGGGAGGCAGCTTAAGCTTGACGTCCACCTGCAGTTCCTTCTCGTCTTTTAATACCTTAAGCCCTTCTTCAGACAGCGAATCGCTGACGAGCACCTTGTACATTTCGTCTCTCCTGTTAGATGATTATAAGAACGCCGCAGACAACTATCGCAAGCCCGGCGAGGGCATGCGTATAACGCTCAAGCTTCCCCAGCGGAAGCAGGTTGAACCCAAACATCGATACCATCACGATCCCGAGCATCGTCGCTATCGTCACCGCGCCGAATATCATCGTGACATAAGCCGCGTCCATTAAACTGTTCCTCGCGGCCGGATACATCAAAAGCGGTATCAGCACCTCGCACGGGCCGAATACGAATATCGTGAAAAGCACCCACGGCGTTATATTGGCGCTGCCCTCATGCCCGTGGCTATGGCCGTGACGGTCCCTGAATGCTTTCCTGACGCCCCAGACGAAATATACGAGCCCGAAAGCTATGAACAGCCAGGCGGCGATATTGTCGCGTATCGAATCGAACGCCTCTATCCTGCTTAGCGCGAACCCGAAACCTAGGCCTATTATCCCCAACAGCACGGCGCTGAGGATATGGCCGACGCCGCATAAAAATGTCACGAACGCCGTTTTAGCCAAAGACCAGTTGCGCGCTTTCGCTATCATTATGAACGGCACATAATGGTCCGGCCCCGCAAGCGTATGGATGAAACCTAACGATGCCGCCGTGGCGGCTAATGCCAGTGTTTCGTTCGACATACGGGTGTGTCCCCTGAGTGTATGGCCCCTTTACGCGGACTCTACGGGATTCCTGTCGCGGCCTTCGAGCAGGACTTCCTCGGCGGCTTCTACGCCAACTCCAGGTTCGCCCCTGAATCCCATCTCGGCGAGCGCCATGCCGAGCACGGCGATCGTCATCAGTATATCCGTATCGTTGATATATCCCATATGAGCGATGCGGATGACCTTGCCCTTGAGTTCGGCCTGGCCGCCGGCGATCCCGACGCCGTATTTATCCCTCATATGCTTCACGAGCTTCTCTCCGTCGATGCCTTCGGGGACGCAGACGGCCGTGACGCCGTTCGACGGCGCGGTCGGCGCGAATAACTTCAGTCCCATCGCCTCCATCGCTTCTCGGGTGGCGAGCGCGAGTATCCTGTGGCGGTTGAATATGACGTCGAGGCCTTCCTTCTTCATCATGCGCAGCGTCTCGCGCAGCGCGATGACCAGCGATATCGCCGGGGTAAAAGGCGTATCGGTCGCGTCTATCGCCTTCTTCGCCTTCTTGAGGCTGAAATAATATCTTGAGTTCTTCGACTTCTCGACCTTCTCCCATGCCTTATTGCTCAGGGATATGAAAGCAAGCCCGGGAGGTATCATGAGCCCCTTCTGTGAGCCCGATACGACGACGTCAATTCCCCACTCGTCGGTCTTTATCTCTTCGGCGCCGAGGCCTGATATCGCGTCGACGGCCAGCACCGCGCCGTAGTTCTTCGTGACCTGCGCTATAGATTTGATGTCGGTGAGGACTCCGGTAGAGGTCTCGCAAAGGGTCGTGAACACGGCCTGTATCGAAGAGTCCTTCTTCAGCTCGGCCTCGATGACCTTGGGATCGACCGCCTTGCCCCATTCGACGTTTATGACTATCGCGTTTACGCCGTAGGCCTTGCATAACTCGGTCCATCTCTCGCCGAACTTTCCGCCCTGCACGCATATCGCCTTATCGCCCGCCGACAGCAGGTTGCAGACGGCCGCTTCCATGGCGCCCGTCCCGGACGACGTGAGCGTTATGACGCTGTTCTGGGTCTGGAATACGAATTTTAAGAGTTCGCATACTTCCTTGAATATCTCCATGAACTCCGGTGTCCTGTGGTGGATTATCGGCTCCGCCATCGCAAGCAATGCCTGCGGCGGCACGGGTGTGGGCCCCGGCGTCATAAGGTAATTCTTTTTCATGCTGGCTTCCTCCTGTCAGGTTTGGATAGGGAAACGTTGGTAAATAGTCGGCCTGAACACTTTTTTCGGCGACGCCTTTGGCGCCTTATTGCGCTTCTTCTCGAGCGCGATATCCAGGACCTGGTCCATGTTCTCAACCGGTATTACTTTAAGGTCTTTAAGTATATTCTTCGGTATCTCCGTCAGGTCTTTCTCGTTCTCTTTGGGTATGATGACCGTCTTGATGCCGACCATATGGGCCGCGAGCATCTTCGACTTCAGGCCGCCTATAGGCAGCACCTTGCCCCTGAGCGTGATCTCGCCGGTCATCGCGACATCCTTCTTGACCGGGAGCTTCGTGAGGCTTGATATGAGCGCGGTCGCCATCGTAATGCCTGCCGACGGGCCGTCCTTCGGTATAGCGCCCTCGGGGATATGTATGTGTATGTCCATCTTCCTGTAAAAATCGTCGGAGATGCCGAGTTCGCGCGCGCGGGAACGTATATAGCTCAGGCCCGCCTGCGCCGATTCCTGCATGACCTCGCCGAGTTTTCCGGTAAGCGTCAGCTTGCCCTTGCCTTTCATCAGCGTCGATTCAATGGAAATTATGTCGCCGCCGGCTTCGGTCCATGCGAGGCCCGTAGCAACGCCGACCTCGTTCTTCTCTTCCTTCTTCGGCTCCGTAAACTGTACGGGCCCGAGGTATTTCTCGATGCGGTTCGGCGTCAGCCTTATCTTGAGGTCCTTCTCCTTCTTTACGACCTCTTTCGCGATACGCCTGCATACGCGCGCTATCTCTCGTTCGAGGTTGCGCACGCCCGCTTCACGGGTATAACGCCTTATCATCCTCAATATGCCGTCCGGAGTGAACTTAATGTCCTCCGCCTTGAGGCCGTTCGCCTTTATCTGTTTCGGTATCAGGAACCCCTGCGCTATCTTTACCTTCTCGTATTCGGTATAGCCGGGTATCTTTATTATCTCCATCCTGTCCTGCAGCGGGACGGGTATGTTGTCCTGGAAATTCGCGGTCGTTATGAACATGACGTCCGACAGGTCGAAGTCGACCTCGAGGTAATGGTCGGAGAACGTCGAGTTCTGCTCCGGGTCGAGCACCTCGAGCAGCGCGGACGCCGGGTCCCCCCTGAAGTCCATCGACATCTTGTCTACCTCGTCGAGCAGGAAGACCGGGTTCTTCGATTTCGCCTTCCTTATCGACTGGATTATGCGCCCCGGCAGCGAGCCGATATATGTCCTGCGGTGGCCGCGTATCTCGGCTTCGTCGCGGACGCCTCCGAGCGATACGCGCACGAAATTGCGCCCGAGTGCGCGCGCTACGGATTTCGCGAGCGAGGTCTTGCCGACGCCGGGCGGGCCCACGAAACAGAGGATCTGGCCCTTCATCGACTTTACGAGCTTGCGGACCGCGAGGTATTCGAGTATCCTCTCCTTCGGCTTCTCGAGCCCGTAGTGGTCCTCAGCGAGTATCTTCTCGGCGTTCTTTATGTCGAGGTTATCCTCGGTCCTGGCCGACCACGGTATCGCGACGAGCCAGTCGATATAGTTTCGCGAGACGGTCGCTTCGGGCGAGCTCGGGTACATCCTCGAAAGCTTTTCGACCTCGCGAAGCGCGGTCTCCTGGGCTTCCTTCGGCATCTTCGCCTGCTTGACCTTGTCCTTCAGCTCGTCGAGCTCGTTCTTGTAATCGTCCTTCTGCCCGAGCTCCTTCTCAATGGCCTTCAGCTGTTCCTGCAGGAAATATTCCTTTTGGGCCTTCTCTATCTGCTTGCGGACGTTCGAGGATATCTTCTTCTCTATCTGGAGTATGCCTATTTCGGAGTTCAGCACCTCGGTCAGTTTCTTTATCCTGTCGACCGGGTTGAGTATCTCGAGTATCGCCTGCTTCTCCGCGACGCGCATCGTCAGGTACGAGGCCGCCGTATCGGCGAGCTGGTCGGGGTCCGCGATGTTGGCTATCGTCGCGTACGCCTCGGTCGGGACGCGCTGGTTCAGTTTCACGTATTCCTCGAACTGGTTGACCAGCGAGCGCACGAGCGCTTCGACTTCCATCGTCTTCTCGGCGGCGGACGGGATCTCCTCTATCTCGGCGTCCAGGTATCCCTTGACCGGCGAGAGCTTCACGACCTTCGCGCGGTAGAGCCCCTCGACGAGCAGCTTGTATGAGCCGTCGGGAAGCTTTACGGACTGGATGACCTGGCCGACCGTGCCGATGGAATATATGTCATCGGATGACGGCTCTTCGACCTTGACCGATTTCTGCGCGCAGAGCAGTATAGTCTTATCTTTAGATAAGGATTCCTCGACCGCCGCGATCGACTTCTCGCGGCCGACCACGAGCGGGACGGTCATGAACGGGAATACGACCATGTCCCTCAAAGGCAATAACGGCAGGGAATCCTTGGATTGGTTCTCTTTTTTCATGTATCCTTCGGTTACTTCTTCTTACCTTTTATGACCTCATCCACAATGCCGTAGGCCTTCGCCTCTTCGGCGCTGAGGAAATAATCCCTGTCTGTGTCCTTCTTTATCTTCTCGAGCGGCTGGCCTGTATGTTTCGCGAGCAGCTCTTCTATCCTGTCGCGCATCCTCAATATCTCTTTCGCCTGGATGCTGATATCTGCGGCAGCGCCCTGCGTGCCGCCCCACGGTTGGTGCATCATTATGCGAGCGTTCGGCAGCGCCAATCTCTTGCCCTTCGTGCCGGCGGCCAGCAGTATAGCGCCCATCGACGTCGCCTGGCCGATGCAATAGGTGCAGACGTCGGGCTTGACGAACTGCATCGTATCGTAGATCGCTAGGCCGGCCGTGACCACGCCGCCCGGCGTGTTGATATACATATTTATGTCCTTATCGGGGTCTTCCATCTGCAGGAAGAGCATCTGCGCGATTATGAGGTTCGCGACGTAATCGTCTATCGGCGTTCCGATGAAGATTATCCTGTCCTTAAGGAGCCTTGAATAGATGTCGTAAGCGCGCTCGCCGCGTCCTGACTGCTCTACCACCATCGGGACGAGCATCTGCGACCGTTCCCTGTCTGCCATCTTTTAGACCTCCTCTATTTTAGCGTTCGCGACCACGAATTCCATCGCCTTGTCCTGCGCTATCTCCGCCTTGATGTCTTCCATGAGGTCGTTCTCTTCGAGGTACTTCTTCGCCTCCTCGAAGGTCTTCTTCGCGCGGGTAGCCATCAGGTCTATGCGCTTGTTGATCTCTTCCTGGCTCGCGGAAAGGTTCTCGGCCTGCGCGATCTTATCGAGGATAAAATACGCCTTTACCCTCTTCGTCGCCTCGTCGCGGAACTTGTCCTTCATCGCGGCCTCTTCCTTCTGGATATCGTCGACCTTATAGCCCATGTACTGCAGCCTCTGCTGCGCGTCCCTGAGCATATGCGCCGCTTCGGCGTCCACCATCGAGGACGGAGCCTCAAAGCTCACCGACTTGATCAGCTGGCTCATGAGGTCCTCTTCCGTCTTGAACCTGACCTCCTGTTCCTTCGCCTTCGTGAGCTCCTCGCGGATGTTGCCGCGCAGCTCGAGCAGCGACTTGAAACCGCCTATATCCTTGGCGAACTCGTCGTCTATCGCAGGGGCGATCTTCTCCTTGACCTGGTTTACGGTCACGATAAAGACCGCGGGTTTGCCGGCCTGGTCCTTTTTCGGGTAATTGGCGGGAAGCGTCGTGTTGACCGTCCTCGTGTCGCCCGGGACCGCGCCGATAAGCTGGCTCATGAACTCGGGCTTTGTAGATTTCGGCGTGAGCGGGAACCAGACGTTCTCGTTCTTCTCGCCCGGTTTGCCTTCAACGGATATCTCTACATCGCATAAGCACCAGTCGTTCTCTTTCGCCGGGCGCCCCGAGACGTCCTTAAGCTGAGAGTGCCTCTCCTGGAGCTCCTCTATGACCTTGTCGACGTCCTCGGTCGAGATCTGGGCCTTCTGTTTCGACGACTTGAGCCCTTTGTAATTCTTCAGTTTTATCTCCGGGCGCACGTGCACCTCGGCCTTGAACGAGAGCGGCTTGCCCGCCTCGAATATTATATCCGTGACGGAAGGCATGCCTATCGTCTCAATGCCGGCATCCTTGACCGCCTTGACGATCGAGTCGCCTATAAGGCGTTTCTTGACCTCGTCGCCGGCCTTCTCCTTGTAATGCGATTCCACGAGGTAGCGCGGCGCCTTGCCGGTCCTGTATCCCGGGACCTCTGCGTACTTCTCTATCTCGTTATATATTTCGTCGAATTTTTCCTTTATCGTCTCCGCGGGGACCTCTATCTCGAAACCCCTGCGGGAACCAGCCAATTCCTTGCTTTTTACTTTCATAGTGATAAGCTTCAGGCCTTTATGAGCCCGAAGTCCCCGTCCTTTCTCTTATAGACCACTTCTACTTTGTTGTCATCGGCGTTCCTGAACACGATGAACTCGCCGTTAGATATTTTGAGCTCCTCTACCGCTTCCTCGACCGACATCGGCTTTTCGGCGACGCGTTTCGTCTCAACTATCCTGGGCCCGGCGGCGGGCTTCTCGCCCTTCCAGTAATCCTTGATGCCCCAGATCCTCGTCGCGATCTCCTTTATCCTGCCGGATGAATTCCTGACCCTGTGCTCCTTTACCTTGTCGTGCAGCTTATGCAGCTGGTTGTCGAGGGAATCTATCGCCTTGTCTATAGACGCGTACATGTCGGTGGTCGTCTCGGTCGCGGTGAACTTCATGTGCTTTCCGATGACGGTCATTTCCGCGATGTGGCGGAACTTCGATACCTCAAGAATGACATGCGCCTCGAGGATGTTCTGGTGGAACTGGTTCAGCTTCGCTATCTTGTCGTTGATATGCGACTTCATGCCTTCCGTTACGTCGAAATGCCTTCCTGTAATTACAACTTGCATTGCGAACCTCCTTTACATGCGAAACTTCTCTCCCAAATATATCTGCCTCGACTTCGGGTCGGAGATAAGCTCTTCGGCCGTGCCCGATATCAGCACTTTCCCGTCGGCCATGATATAAGACCTGTCGGTTATCGAAAGTGTCTCCCTGACGTTATGGTCTGTCAAAAGTATTCCGAGCCCCTTGTCCTTCAGGGAGCATATTATCTCCTGGCATTCCGCGACCGCTATAGGGTCGATGCCCGAGAAGGGCTCGTCGAACAATACGAACAGCGGCTCCGTCACGAGCGCGCGTGTAATCTCGAGGCGCCTGCGTTCGCCGCCTGAGAGGGTATAAGCGTAATTCTTCGCGAGATGCGATATCCTGAGTTCCCCGAGAAGCATCTCGAGCCTCTTCCTGCGCTCCTTCTTCGAGATCTTCAGCGTCTCGAGTATCGCCATGATATTCTCTTCGACGGTCAGCTTCCTGAATATAGACGGCTCCTGCGCAAGGTATCCGATGCCGCAACGGGCCCTCCTATGCATCGGGAGGTTCGTGATATCCTGGTTATCGAAGATGACCTCGCCCTTGTCCGGCTCGATCAGGCCGGTTATCATGTAGAACGTCGTCGTCTTCCCTGCGCCGTTCGGGCCCAAAAGCCCGACGATCTCGCCGCGCTTGACGGATATGTCCACCCCGTCCACAACGCGACGGCGGTTATACGTCTTCTGCAGGCCCTTCGTCTCGAGCAGGTGCATCTAGAATACCTCTTTTGAAGCTGCCTTCGATTCTTCCGGATAGATGGTGACCTTCGGCGAGCCGCTCAATATTACCTTCTGCTCCGCCGCGAGGTATACGGCCTCGTCGCTGAATGTCCAGCTTCCGCCGCGGACTATCTTCACGTTGCCCTTCGCGACTATCCTCGAGACCTTCTTCGTACCCGAATCGTAATATGCCGTGGCGGTATCGCAGAATATCTGGCCGCGCTCGTCGTCGACCCTGACATTCGTATTGAAGACCGCGTAGTTCTTGCCGTAATCTATCTCCATCGGGCCGTCGCAGACGATCGTCGTCGGGACCTTCTGCTCCGTGCCGTCCTCTTTCTTCTCGACGTTCTCGGCGAAAAGCTTTACCGGCTTGTCAGTGACTATCTTCTGGTCCGCGTTCTTCCAGTCGACTTCGTCGGTCATCATCTTCGTGCCGTCGGTGCCGGAGACCACGACGTTCGACTCGAAATGCGCGTCGCTCGTGTTCCTGTTAAACACTCCCTTATCCGCGGTCAGCGTCATGTCTACTTCTTCGCCGTATGCCTTGGCGACGACATCCGTCAGGTTCACGACTTCCGTCATGATGTCCGCGGACTTGCCCTGGACTTCCCACTTCTTCCTGCCGCTCTTCTCGTACCCGGCGAGGGAGAAAGCCATGACCTGCTGGTCGGTCGACAGCGACATCGGTTCTTCCGCCGGCGGATTTGCGGGCTTGTCGCTGCGCACCGCGCAGCCGTTGAACGACAGCGCTATAAGCAGCGCGGCTATAAACTTATTCAATCTCATCTTGAGTTTTCCACCTTTCGTGGAACCAGACCCACTGTGACGGGTATTTCCTGATATACGATTCTATGACCTTCGACCATTTCTGCGTGTTGGCCATTATATCAGCGTCCTTGTTACCTGTTATTTCGAGCTCAAGCGGTTCCTCCACGTGGATAGTATGCACGCCTTTCTCGCGGACGATGAACATGGGTATTATCGGCACCGCGGTCGCGAGTGCCAGTATCACCGGCGCCGTAGGCGTGAACGCCTTGCGCCCGAAGAAATCCACGAAGACGCCGTCGAGCGACGATATATCCTGGTCCGCGAGTATCGCTATCGACTGGCCTTCCTTTAGCAGCCTCAATATCGCCTTTGCCGACTCGTCCCGCATTATGACGTTCACGCCGAGCCCCCTGCGCAGGCCGTTGACCCACGCATCATACTTCTCGTAACGGAGCTTGCGCGCGAGGACGTTTACCGGGTATCTCTTCAGGCCGAAATAGCCCGCGAGGAGCTCCCAGTTGCCGAAATGCGCCGACAGGACGATGAATCCCCTTTTTTGAGAAAGAGCCTTATCGACTATGTCGAGGCCTTTTATCTTTACGTATCTGTCTATGTTCTTTGGGGTGAACTTTGAGGAATTCAGCATCTCGAAAAGGTTCTCGCCGAGATTCCTGAATACCCCCCTTGCTATAACCCGTATTTCAGCGCCGGACTTCTCTTTCCCGAAGGCAAACTTCAGGTTCTCTATGGCCTTTTTCCTGGGGGCGGCGGCCAAAAAAAAGGCGCATTCCCCCATCCGTCTGCCTATAAACCTGTTAATTTTAATCGGAAAGAGAAGCGAGATAAAACTGGCTGTCTTTAGAAGGTAATAAAGATACCTTCTCCTGATCCTATGCTTCACAACGCGTTATGATAGCAGAAGATACCCGCCAAGTCAAGCGTTAACGCCCGACCCTGAGGGTCCTGAGCTCGTCGCCGACCTTAAGCAGGACCGTATCCTTGTTTATCTCCAGGACCTTCGCACCGGATATCTCGTCGCCGACCTTTAGCATCTTTCCGTCAATGAGGCATACGGGCTTCTTCGCGTCCCAGAAGATCCCGGACAGGGAAAGGTCCCCGGTCGCCTGTACCGGCACGCTGCCTACAGCGAACGGGTCCCTGCCCCACGACGGGAAGGAGCTTTTGCCGGGTTCGGTAACAGCCGCAGGCCTGTTTGCGGGTGCGGCAACGGCGGCGCCTGCCCCCTTGCTTTGAGCCGCTTTCCTGGACGACCTCGATTTCATGACCGCGGCGAAAAAGAACACGACGAAGGCAATTATGACCGCCGCAAGTATCATGAGTTGCCGTTTATTTTTGTCCACTGTCTTCCTCTATGGAATATACGGAGACCGTCATACGGACCTTCAGCTTGGGGAAGATCCTTTCGTCCTTCGATATCTGAACGTTGTCGACGGTCGCGAACCCGCTCTCAAGGTTGTCCACGGCATGCAGGTACTCGCCGATGCTCTTGAACGAGGCGCGCATGTCTATGCCTATCGGGAGCACCGAATACCGGAACCCGTCCGCCGACTGGCGCGAACCCGGCGTGGCACTCCTCTCTTCCTGCGGGTCTATCGTTATGAATTCGATATTCAGCGCCTTGCCCTTCCTCGTCAATTCGTCTATTACCGCCGACGTGTTGCTCCTGGACGGCAATTTCCTCTTCAGGACGGCGGATTCCGCTTCTATGCCCGTTTTGTCTATCTTATATGCGGCGCTCTGCTTTATCCTGCTTTCCGCGAGCGTCGCCTCCATCTGCTTCCATTCCTTCTTCTTGGAAATTATCTTCTTTTGCGTCGGGGAGATGACCAGCGCAAAGACCGCGGCAAAAACCATGATGCCGGCCGCAGACATCGCGATGGCCTTCTTCCGTGCCAGTAATCCGGAAGGCAGTGTTATCCTGTTTAAAATTCGCATTTTATCTCGAACTCCGCCTTGGTCTTCGAATCTTCGCTCATCCTCGCGTTTATAAGCGTCGTCTCGCTGAACAACCCGCCTTCCAGCGCCGTAATGATGGCGGAAAGGGCCTCCTCGCGGTTGGTCGCTTCCCCGCGTATCTCGCCCTTTATGATGAGGTCCTTATCGTCTATCCTTATGCCCGTAAGCACCGCTTCGCCCGGTATCTTGTTGCTGAGCTCTTTGAGCACTTCCTTCAGCGGCGGCTCCTCTGACAGCATCTTTGCCATGAAATCCTTCTTCCTGTCGTTATCCTGCCTGATGCGCTCGTAGTTGAGCGCTATCTGTATCTGCGGCCTCATCGCATCGAGCTCCTTCTCGCCGTATTTGATCTTCTTTTCGTAGCTCGACAGGCGCATCTGCTGGCCTACAAAACCGAGGACGAGCAGGACCACCGCCGCGACCACGGCCGATTCGACCGCCGCTTTCCCGAAGGTCCGCGCGGTCTTATGCCGGATCTCTGAAGGCAGCAGGTTTATGCCTTTCCCTTCGCTTAATGCCGCGCCGACCGCGTCGGCAAACACCTGCGGCTCCGCGCCGGGCACGGCCGCATCATTCGCCAGCTTCATCCCCTTGAACGGGTCGCCGACAGATACGGGCATATCCAGCGTATCCTGCAGGAAATGAGCGAGCCCCTTCAGCGAAGCTCCCCCGCCTACGAGCACTACGGATTTTACCTTGTCGCCGAGCGAACCGTCGCTGTAATATTCGAAAGAGCGTTCTATCTCCTGGACAAGCCGCTCGGTGGCCGGCCTTATGAGCGACAGCAGCTGCTGGCTGTTTATCTTCCCGTCCAGCAGGTCGGTGCCCGGCATCGGCGGTATCCCGTGCTTTATCTTGAGCTTCTCCGCCTCTTCGTAACCGAGTTCCACGCGGCCCTGTTCCGTTACCAGCACGGAAGTGATCGCCTTCGTTATCGCGATGCCTCCGGACCCTATCTTCCTGTGGAATTTCAGCGAACCGTCCCTGAAGATGCTTATTCCCGTCGATTCCGCTCCGATATCTATGACAGCCGCCGCTGACGCGCCTGTTATGCCGAGGCGTTGCGCGACATTCTCTATCGCGAGCGGAGGTTCTGTTATCGCGACCGGCTCTACGCCCGCTTCCGCCATAAGCGCGGTCATCTCGTCTACGAACTTCTTCGGGGACGCGACGAACTTCACGCGCAATTTTTTCAGGCCGTCCCCGCCCGACTCTTCCTGCGTCTCGTAGCCGATGACCGCCTCTTCGAGCGGGTATGATACCTTATCCTTAGCTTCCCACTTTATCGCTTCCCCGAGTTCCTTATCCGGCATGACGGGGATAGTGAAGTAACGAAGGCAGGATGTCGGACAGTCCACGATGCCTATTGCCTTAGCGCCTTTGACCTGCATGCCCGCAAGCGCCTTACCAAGGCCCGCGGACCTCGGTACTACATTCGCTTTCCTTACGACCGGCCCCCCGGAGGCGTCGAGATCGATCTCGACGGCCTTTATGAAGGAACTGCCGATATCTATTCCGAGGAATACGCTCTTTTGCCCCATATTCATCACTCGTAATTTTCCCTGCGATGGCCTATCGCCGTCGTGTCGCCAGTATAATTATAGAATGTCCTTATGTTTCCCGTGTCGCGCGGGTCGTCTTTTACCTTCACCGTAACCCTGAAATCGGTCCCGAGCGACCTACCTACAGATTGTACCTCAAAAGCCTGTGTCGCGTAACAAAATTCTGCGGCCGGGTTCGTATATGAGGCCGATCCGCTGACGGGTATAAGAGACGACGCGTCGGCGGTATCAAGGACCCTGTCGCGCTCGTCCGGATTGCCGGATGTGCTCAGGTAGGCGCGCGTAGTAATGAGACCGTAGAGGTCGGTCGTCACGGAGGTATCCCAATGGTAGAAACACGTGAACGGCGAGACGGCCCTGGCGTTTATTATATCGGTAGCCAGGCTCGCGGCGTCGGTCCCTCCGAGAGACAGGTTGTCGAAAACGGCTTCAAGCACCTCGCGCGGTGCGGTATTTATGTTTATCGGCGCGCGCGAGGCCGTGCCGGCCGTCGGAGGCCTGTATGAATACGGATTTATATAGGAATACACCGTTATATAATCCCTTATCGCGTCATATATCGCCTGCGTCATGCCGGTTACCCGCTGGACTTCCTCTATTGAATCGAACGGGTTCGTCAGCGCCGCGCCGCGGTAATTTACTATATTGGTCGCCACAGTATTCGCTGTGCCGCTCGCGACACCCCGTTCTTCCATCAGGTATCTCAGCAATCCCTGCGTAGCGTAATTTAAGTGGACCTTGCCCGATTCATCGGCGATAGACACGGACTGGATGTCCCCGTTGCCCAGGGTAACGGGAAAACTCGCGTAGGAGCCGTTAAACCACGTCTCTGTGTTGGTGTCTATCTCGTACTCGACCCTTATCCAGAGCGCGTCAAGGTTCATGTTCCTGTTCCCGGAGGTCCTTACGGCGCGAAGCCTGAAGTTCGGGCTCATGATCTGCTGCCATGTGAGGCTTCCCGTTATATCCGCGGAATAATTCACGAGCGTAGTGCTGTTCGGCAGGGCCTGCGTCATGACCGTCGTATATACCGAGCCGTCGGTGGTATATGAGACCTGCATAGTGGCGCCGGTGCCCCCGGTAGCCCTGCTGGCCCTCGCGAACAGCGCCACCGAAACGATGCGCGCCTGTGTATAGTTCGAATCGAAGGTCCTGATTATCGCCTGGTCATTGTTATTATTCAAAGTGGAGTTGCTATTGTCTATATACGACAACCGCGACGCGCTCCCTACGCTGACGCACAACGAAGTGTCCGCGCCGCGGAGGTCCGCCTCACCCGTCTGTGTAGAGGTAAGGTAGTCCGCGCGCAACTGCCTGATAGCCCTGTCTACGCCGGCGTCCGCCAGGTGCAATAACCTGTAATCATTCGCGCCGAATACGGTATCGCGTATCTCATGCGACGCGATGAACATGAGCCCCGCGACAAAGAGGCTCATGGATACCATCAGCAGGAATACGAGTATCAGCAGCGATCCTGCGCCGCGTGTATTTCGCATCTGTCAGAGATTCCTTAATTTTACCTTCGAGCGCAGTGTAAAAGTCTCGTCGCCGTCGCTGACCGTTATCGTGACCGCGACCGCCCTGACCTGGGATGCCGTGACCGGGAATGCAAGCAGGTTATCGTTAGTATCGTAATACGAGAACGCTATCGAATCGACGGAATTCACGACGGCGTCCGTGGAATTCACGGCCGGGACCGTGGATGTGAAGGTCCTGTTCAGCGGATCCCCGGCCGTATTGTCCCACGCGTATTGTATCGTCTCTTCCGCGCCGTTGCCGTCATAGTCCGCCGTAAACCTGATGCTGCGCTCGAGCGCCTGTCCCGATACTACGGAGGTCGCGCGACGGAGTTCCGCGGAGAGCGAGGCCAGAGTCCTTGAGGCCTCCCCCTTTATCCCCGTGCGTTTCCATTGCGAATACGAGACGTCGAAACCGAAATTATAGACCATCACGACCGCGCCGAGCAGCGCAGCCACAAGGAACGCCGATATTACGAGCTCAATTACAGTGAACCCGCGCCTTTTATATGTCCGAAACATATGTCACCAGGCTGAAACTCAATTCATCCGATTTCGACTGCCAATAGACGGTAACGTTGACCTGCTTCAAGCTTGCCATCGGGGTCGTAACTACTACTTCCCTCTCGAATGACGTGAAACCGTCGACCGGAGCGCGGGCCTCGCCCGTAACGGATGCGTATGCCGTGTTCCTTATGTCCTCCATACGCTCCTGCGCAAGGTTCGCGGCCACGAGCTCCTGTTCGCTGCCGCCGGTGACAAAAAGCCCCGTCACGACCGCCTGTGACAGGGCTATGAAACCGCCGACCATAAGGACAACGGCCAGCAGGACTTCAAGAAGCGTGAAGCCTTTTCTGTTGCGCACGTTAGGGCTGGGTATCACGCCCCGCGTTCGATACGTATATGCAGCTCGTCCCGTTCGTCTCCGTTATGACGCCGGTATTAGCCACCGAAGCGCTTCCGTTCCCGCCGGTTCCGACGGAATAGAGGACATAATACCTGCCATCCGGGGACTGCGCGTAACCGTAATCGTTTCCGACGTTGAACGGGTCTTCGGGAAGCGTCGCATCGACGATCTGCGGGGTCGCGGTCGTAAGGTTCGAAAGCGCGGCAGGATAAGTGTTGTTGTTATGCATGTAATAGCTCTCTACGGCCGCCTGCAGCGTGACGAGTTCGCCCTTTGCCTTCGCAACATTGCCTTCCTCCTGCATGCCGCGGAACCTCGGCAAGGCTATCCCGATAAGTATCGCGATAACCATGATGACTATCAACAACTCAATAAGCGTGAAACCTTTCCTCATCTTACTCCTCCTTTTTGTTATCGCCTGAGTATCTTTATCAGGTCGAACATCGGTATTAGAGTCGAGGCCATAATGACTGCCACGACGGAACCCATTATCAACAAGAACGCAGGTTCAAGGAATGCCGTAAGTTTTTTTATACTGTAAGCGACAGCCGAATCGTAAAGGTCGGCGACCTTGTTAAGCATAACGTCAAGGTTGCCGGTCTCTTCGCCTGCCGCGATCATCTGTATGGTGTCGGGCGGGAACTCCCCGCTTACCTTAAGCGGTTCCGAGATCTTGCTGCCCCCGCGCACCGCCTCGCGGACGGTCGCCATTACGCGGGCAAGCACCTCGTTGCCGATAGTGCCTTCGAGTATCTCGAGCGATTCGAGGATCGGCACACCGCTCGAGAAGAGCGTGGCCAGCGTACGCCCCGCGCGCGATATGGCGGCCTTCCTCATGAGCGGGCCTATTACCGGAAGCGAGAGCTTCAGCTGGTCGAACTGCAGCCTGCCGATACCCGTATTCACATAGATCCGCGCGGCAATGGCAACGGCCAGCGCCGCAAGCACGTAGAGATGCCAGTAATCCCTTAAAGCGATCCCTGCCGAGTTGAGTATCCGCGTTATCAGCGGCAGCTGGACATGGAACTTGTCGAATATCTCGGCGAATTTCGGGATAACGGATGTGACTATGAATATCACGGCGGCGGAAGCGGCAAGCGTAAGTATGGCCGGGTATACGAGCGCCGAGCTGACCTTCTGCCTCAAGTCAAGTTCGCTCTCACCAAAATCCGCAAGCCTCTTCAGCACGAGAGGAAGGTTGCCGCTCGCTTCCCCTGCTTTAACCATGCTTATAGTAAGGCGTGCAAACACGCCCGGGTGGCTTGCCATCGCCTCGGAAAGGGAAAGGCCCGTCTCCACCTTGAGCCTGACGTCGGATATAACCTTCTTTATCTGCCTGTTCTCCGCCTGTAACGATATCGAATTGAGGCATGTGAGCAACGGGAGCCCGGCATCAAGCATGTTTGAAAGCTGTATATTAAAAAAGATCGTGTCTTCGACGCTTATCCTGTTGAAACCTCCGAGTATCTCTTCCAGGGAGACATTGCCCGCCGCCGGCCAGACACCCGTAACGACGTATCCCATCCTCCGTAGCTTGTCGGCCAGTTCGTGCTCGGTGGAGGACTCCATAGCGCCTTCCACGAGCTTGCCCGCCTGGTCCCTTGCCTTATAACGGAAATTCGGCATCGTTTACTCTTCCTGCTGGGTGACTCGCATGACCTCTTCGAGCGTCGTCTTGCCTGCCTTGACTTTTTCAAGGCCGTCCTGCTGCATCGTCTTCATGCCCGCCTTAAGCGCGGCCTTCCTTATCTCCGACGTGGAGGCCTTAGCCACGGTCAATCCTCGTATATCGTCGCTGGGCACCATAAGTTCGAATATTCCTATCCTGCCCCTGTAGCCGGTCTGCATGCATTTATCGCAGCCCTTGCCGTGGTAAAATTTAACGCTGTCCCTATACGAGATCATTCCGACGTCCTCGAGGACATTGTCCGAGGGCTTATATTCCTTCTTGCAATCGGGGCAAATGAGCCGCACGAGCCGCTGCGCAATGACACCGGTTATCGACGATGACACGAGGAACGGTTCGAGCCCCATGTCGATCAGGCGGGTTATCGCGCCGGGCGCGTCGTTCGTGTGCAGCGTGCTCAGGACGAGATGGCCCGTAAGGGCGGCTTGTATGGCGACTTCCGCGGTATCGAGGTCGCGGATCTCGCCCACCATCACGATGTCGGGGTCCTGGCGCAGTATCGAGCGCAGGCCGCTCGCGAACGTCAGCCCTGCCTTCGGGTTGATCTGCATCTGCCGGACCATATGGAGGCGGTATTCGATAGGGTCTTCTATAGTGACGATATTCTTTTCGGGGGAGTTTATAGTGCTCAGCGACGAATAGAGCGTGGTCGTCTTTCCCGAGCCGGTCGGCCCGGTCACCAATATGATGCCGTACGGCTTGCGTATGAGCTTTTCGTATACCGTTAGGTCGTCCTTCGAAAAACCCAGGTCGCTCAGCCCCAGCAGGACGCTGTTAAGGTCAAGCAGCCTTATCACCACGTTCTCGCCGTATACGGTCGGTATCGTGGAAACCCTGCAATCTATCTGGCGGTTCTCTATCTTAAGCTGGAACCTGCCGTCCTGGGGTATCCTGCGCTCCGCGATGTTCATTCCGGAGAGTATCTTTATTCGCGATATGACCGCCGCCTGCAGGTTCTTCGGGGGAGAGACGACCTCGTGCAGGACGCCGTCTATCCTGTATCTTGTCAGCAGGCTATCCTCTTCCGGCTCGATATGTATGTCCGACGCCCCGGCCTTGAGGGCTTCCATGACGACGAGGTTCACGAGCCGGACTACCGGCGCTTCCTCGACGAGCCCTTCGAGCGCCTTCAGTTCAGATTCCGCCCCGTCCTTCGCGGTCAGCTTATCCTTATCGATGGATTTGACGATATCGTCCATCGTGCCTTTCGCGCCGTAATACTGGTCGAAGACGCGCTGGAGGTCCTTGTCCGAGACGACTACCGGCTCAACCTCGCACCTTGTCCTCGCGCGGACCTCGTCTATCGCGAATACGTCCATAGGGTCCGTCATAGCGATGGTCAGTGTATCGGCGATCTTGAACAGCGGGAGAACGGAATTCTTCCTGCAGAATGTTTCCGGGAGGAGCTCGACGACCTTCGGGTCGAGGATATAATTGGAGAAATCTATGCGCGGGATGCCCATCTGACCTTCAAAAAAGGTCAGGATAGCATCCTCGTCCACCATGCCGAGTTTCACGAGCACGCGCCGCAGCGGCTCCTTGGTCTTCTCGACCTCGGCCTTCGCCTTTTTGAGCTTCCCGGCATCGATGAGGCCGAGTTCGACGAGCGCTTCTCCGAGAGATTTTTTCTCTCTTTTCGGCATCTCTTCTCCTTTTATTGAATCATAGTATACGTTAGGAGATTTTCTTTGTCAACACTGCCATTTGGACTGGGTTTTGAGGATGATCTCGATGAGTTCCCTTATCGCTCCGCGGCCGCCTTCAGCAAGGGTGGTGTAGTGGGATATGGCTTTCAGTTCCGGACGGCTGTAAGGGACTGCGACAGCCAGTCCCGCCCGCCTCATGACGGGCAGGTCTATGAGGTCGTCACCGATGAAACAGACCTCCTCGTCGGTGACCTTGAAAATCTTCAATAATTTCTCGTACTCGGCGCCCTTGTCGCGCGCGCCCATGAAGACCTTATCGATATGGCAGGCCTTCGCGCGGCGGGATACCACGCGGGATTTCTTCGCTGTAATGATAGCGGACTTGAGCCCCGCCTTCCACCAGAGCGTCAGCCCGTAGCCGTCCTGTATGTCGAACGCCTTAAGCTGGTCGCCGAAATCGTCGTAATATACCCTGCCGTCGGTCATAACACCGTCTACGTCAAGGACCAGAAGCTTTATCTTTTTCGCCTTGTCGGAGATATCCATGGGTTATACGAGCCCCGCCTTCAGCAGGTCCTGGACGTCCACGAGGCCTATGGGCCTCTTCGACTTGTCGACGACCGGTATCTCGTCTATCCTCTTCTCCTTCAGGATGCGGAACGCTTCAGCGGCAAGCATATCCTTGGAGATCGTGACCGGGTTCTTCGTCATTACCTGCTTCACAGGTTTCAACGAAAGCAGGGGGTCCGTGCCGAGATGCCTGCGCAGGTCGCCGTCTGTGAATATCCCGGCCAATACGCCTTTCTTGTCCACGACGCTCGCCGAACCCGCGCGCGCGCCCGTGATCCTCAGCAGCACGTCTTTTATCTTCATCTCCTCGCCGACGACCGGGTTCTCTTTTCCCTTCCTCATTATGTCCTCGACCTTGAGTATAAGCCTCTTGCCGAGCGAGCCGCCCGGATGGTATAAAGCGAAATCTTCGCGCCTGAATCCCCTGCGGTCAAGCAGCGCGACGGCCAACGCATCGCCCATTGCGAGCATCGCCGTCGTCGAGGCGGTCGGCGCGAGGTTGAGCGGGCACGCCTCTTTCTTCACGGCGACATCCAGCACGACATCGCTGTGCTTCGCGAGGGTTGAATCCCCGTTGCCGGTCATGGCTATTATCCTTGCTCCGATCTTCTTCAGTGTCGGCAGGAGCCTGATTATCTCTTCCGTCTCGCCGGAGTTGGAGATCGCGAGCACGACGTCGTCCTTCGTGACCCTTCCGAGGTCCCCGTGTATGGCGTCGGCCGGGTGCAGGTAAAGACTCGGCGTCCCGGTAGACGAGAGCGTGGCCGATATCTTGGCGCCGATGAACCCGGGCTTGCCCATGCCGGTCACGACGAGCTTGCCCTTGCAAGCGAGGACCGCCCTGACCGCTTTCTCGAAATTTTTGTCTATCCTGCGGATGAGCGATGATATCGCGGCCGCTTCTATCCTGAGGACTTCCTTTGCGCGTTTTATCATCTGCGCCTCCCCTTGCCCGTATTGTCTTTTACTATCTCGTGTATCTCCTTTACCGTCACGAGAAGCTCCTCAAGGTCCTTCAGCGCGACCGAGTTCGGGCCGTCGCAGAGCGCGCACCTCGGGTCTTCGTGGACCTCGAGGAAGAGCCCGTCGCATCCTGCGGCTACGGCCGCGCGCGCGAGAACCGGAATGAACCTGCTTTCGCCGCCCGACGACTCTCCCTGGCCTCCCGGCAACTGCACGGAATGCGTCGCGTCGAACACGACCGGGTACCCGAGTTCGCCGAGTATCGCGAGTGACCTCATGTCGCTTACAAGGTTGTTATACCCGAAGCTGGCGCCGCGTTCGGTTATTATGATCGACTTGTTCCCTGCCGCCGCCGCTTTCTCGACCGAGAATTTCACGTCCCATGGGGCCATGAACTGCCCCTTCTTTATGTTCACTACCTTCCCGGTCTTTGCCGCGGCTATTATGAAATCCGTCTGCCTCGAGAGAAATGCCGGCACCTGTATCACATCGAGGACCTTGGCGGCCGCATCGAGCTCCTCCTTGCAGTGCACGTCGCTCAATACCGGGACGCCCGCGGCGGCCTTGACCGCCTTCAGTATCTTCAGCCCCTTCTCGAGACCCGGGCCGCGGAAAGATTTGACCGACGTCCTGTTTGCCTTGTCGTAGCTGGACTTATAGACATACGGGATATCGAGCCTGTCCGCGATGTTCTTTATCGCGCGCGCATGCCGGACGGCCGATGTTTCGCTCTCAATTACGCACGGCCCGGCTATCAGGACAAGCGGGTTGTCCCCGCCTATCTTTATCTTTCCGATCGATACGGTCTTTGCCACGTTCAGCTCCTTTTAATACCGGACCCCAACGACGCTTTCACGAACTCCCTGAAAAGCGGCTGGCAATCATCCGGCTTCGATTTGAACTCCGGGTGGAATTGCGACCCTATGAACCACGGATGATCCTGCAGTTCTATTATCTCCGCGAGGTTCGCCTTCGGGTATACGCCCGTCACTATGAGGCCGTTCTTCGCCATGATATCCTTATACTTGCCGTTGAACTCATACCTGTGGCGGTGCCTCTCGTATACGAGTTCCTTGCGGTAAGCGTCGAATGTCTTAGTCCCCTTTCTGACCTTGCACGGGTATTTTCCGAGGCGCATTGTCCCGCCGAGCTGCGTGACCTTCTTCTGCTCCTCTATAAGGCTTATTACCGGATTGGGCGTGCTCCTGTCGAACTCCGTGGAATTTGCCCTGTCGAGCCCGCATACGTTCCTCGCGAACTCGATCGTCGCGCACTGCATGCCGAGGCATATGCCGAAGAAAGGCACTTTGTTCTCCCGCGCGTACCTTATCGCCTTGATCTTGCCTTCTATGCCCCTGGTCCCGAAACCGCCCGGGACCAGTATGCCGTCGACATCGCCCAGGTATTTCTCGGCGCCGAACTGCTCGATCTTCTCCGACTCGACCCTCTTTATCTCAATGCGCGCATTATTGGCTATCCCGCCGTGCTTGAGCGCCTCGTATATCGACTTATACGCGTCCTGCAATTCTATGTATTTGCCGACTACGGCTATTACGGCGCATGCCGACGGGTTCAGCGACGGCTTAATGACCTTCTCCTCCCAGTCCTTGAGCCCTTTGTCGCGGCCGTGCAGGTCGAGCATCTTCACGATGACCTTATCTAGCCCCTGCTCCTTGAACATGACCGGGACCTCATAGATGTCCTTTACGTCCTTCGCCTCGAAGACCGCGTCCTCGTCGACGTTGCAGAAGAGCGCTATCTTCTCCTTCAGTTTCTTCGAAAGGGATTTCTCCGTCCTGCAAAGCAGGATATCCGCCTGGATGCCTATCTCACGGAGCTTCTGCACCGAATGCTGGGTCGGTTTCGTCTTCAGCTCGCCCGCAGCCCTGATATACGGCACGAGGGTAAGGTGTATGTTAAGGACGTTCCCGCGGCCCTTCTCGAGCCTCAGCTGCCTGATCGCCTCGAGGAAAGGCAGGGATTCGATATCGCCGACGGTCCCGCCGATCTCGCAGAGGACCACGTCGACACCCTTGATCCGGCCAACCTTCTTTATCGATTCCTTTATCTCGTTCGTTATGTGCGGGACCACCTGGACCGTCCCTCCGAGGTAATCGCCGCGGCGCTCCTTCGTTATGACGGAATTGTATATCTTGCCGGTCGTGACATTATTGTCCTTTCCGGTAATGACCGACGTGAACCTCTCGTAATGGCCGAGGTCGAGGTCGGTCTCGGCGCCGTCATCGGTAACATAGACCTCGCCGTGCTGGAAAGGGTTCATCGTGCCCGGGTCCACGTTTATGTACGGGTCGAGCTTCTGCATCGTGACCTTAATGCCTTTTGCCTCCAGCAATTTTCCGATCGAGGCCGAAGCTATACCCTTGCCGAGGCTGGATACCACTCCTCCTGTGATGAATATATATTTCGTGCCGCGTGCTTGCGCTGTCATTTATCCCTCAAGGTTAGGACCTCCCTCGCGCGCTCGAGGTCTTCGGGAGTGTCGATGCCTATCGTATCGAACTGGGTCTCGACGACTTTTATCCTGTAACCGTTCTCGAGGACGCGAAGCTGCTCAAGCCCCTCCGTCCCTTCGAGGGACGAGGCCGGGAGTGTCGTGAAAGTGAAAAGGAAATCCTTCGTGAAGGCGTAAAGCCCTATATGCTTGTAGAACACGACGTTTTCGTGGAAACGCGGGAAAGGTATCGCCGAACGCGAAAAGTAAAGCGCGTAGCCGTTCTTGTCGGTCACTACTTTTACGACGTTCGGGTTACGCAGGTCTTCAGGGTCGGTTATCTTCTTCTTCAGCGTCGTTATCGCCAGTTCCCTGCTGTGCAGCAGCGGGGTGACTACATCGTCTATCATAGACGGATGCAGCAGCGGCTCGTCGGCCTGGATGTTCACGACAACCCTCGTCTCGACCGGGTTCGCGACTTCCCTCAACCTGTCCGTCCCCGTCCGGTGTTCCTTCGCGGTCATGACCGCCTTGCCGCCGAACGCCTGCACGGCGTCGAGGATCCGTTCGTCATCGGTGGCTACTATGAGGTCATCAAGGGTCGCGGCCCTCTTGGCATTTTCCCAGACATGCTGTATGACTGGCTTGCCGAGAAGGTCCGCGAGGACCTTTCCCTCGAACCTCGTCGAACCGTACCTCGCCGGGATGACGCCGATAGCGTCCATTCAGATGCCTCCTCGGATCAGGGCTGCCAATGGTGGTCCCTTATGCGGGCTTTCAGCTCGGCCTGGGATGTCGACGCGACGCCGACCTTCCCGACCACTATGCCGCCCGCGAAATTGGAAATATGCGCGGCTTCTATCATCTTCGCGCCGGCGCATAATGCCGCCGTAAAAGTGGCGATGACCGTGTCGCCTGCGCCCGAGACGTCAAAGACCTCCTGCGCGACCGTCGGTATCTGTGTTATCTTACCGCCGCGCTCAAAAACCCTCATGCCGTTCTCGCCTAAAGTGATAAGCGCCGCCTGCAACTTCAGCCTTTCCAGTAACGACTTACCGAGCTTATCCAGCGATGGATCGTCCTTCGCCTTTATGCCGCCCATGGCTTCCGCTTCTTTGCGGTTCGGGGTGATGGCCGTCACTCCCTTGTAATACGAAATATGCTCTTCCTTCGGGTCTACGGTTATTATCTTCTTATGCTTTCTCGCGAGGGGGACGATCTCCTTCAGAAGCCCGGGCGTCACGACGCCCTTGCCGTAGTCCTCTATGATGACACCGTCAACCTCTTTTATCTTTGACTTTATGAATGCTATAAGTTCCCTGTTAAGCGATTCCGCCAGCGGTTTCGCGCTCTCGCGGTCTATCCTGACCACCTGCTGGTGGCGCGCCACGACCCTTGTCTTGAGCGTCGTGGGCCTCTCGGGATCCGATATGACGCCTTCGAGGTCTACGCCCTTTTGCTTTAATATCGTCTCGAGCTGGCGCCCGTGCGCGTCACGCCCAATCACGCCGGCAAGGTAGGCCTTCGCCCCTATCGCGCTTATATTACTCGCGACATTGGCCGCGCCGCCGGGCATCATCGATTCCCTGCCCACAAGCACGACCGGGACCGGCGCCTCCGGAGAGATCCTCGAGGAATCGCCCCAGATGAATTCGTCGAGTATCAGGTCCCCTACGACGAGAACCTTCGCGCCGCTGAACCTCGAAATAGTGTTATTGAACTTTTCCAGATCGGTCTTTTTCAGCATCTCAGCGCCTTTTCTGTTTTTTCAGGATCGATACGTAATCTTTTATCCCCGCCTCCACACCGTATTTAGCGGAGAATTTGAGCGCTGCCTTCGACAGCGCCATATCGGCATGCGTCCTGTCCTGGTAGAAACCGTAAGGATTATCGAAATACTCGGGCGTCAGGTCTTTCTTCAGCGCCTTGTTCAGGGCCTCTATGACCTCGTTGAATGTCGCGGGCGCTCCGGTGCCTACGTTGAAGGCTCCGCTGCCATTATACGCCATCGCCTTCATGTTGGCGGCGACGACATCCTTGACGTATATGAAATCGCGGTACTGTTCGCCCCATTTGAAGACCCTCGGGCGCTTGCCCGAGGCCATCTGCAGGTAAAGCTGGTATATCATGCTTGCGGCCTTCTTCTTATGCGTCTCTCCGGGGCCGTAGACGTTGAAATAACGCAGCCCCACGACGGAGAAGTCCGGGTTCTCCTTCACGAACGCCTTAGCTACCTGTTCCATGCGGACCTTGCTCTCGCCGTAGATGTTGGCGGGCGCGGGCCTGTCGGTCTCTTTCATCGGGACCTTGCCCTTGCCGTATGTCGCGGCGCTCGACGCGTACACTATCTTTTTGCATCCGATCGATTTTGCGTAAATAAGGAGCCTCTTGAAGGCGTCGACGTTGACCGACAGCATCAGGTTCCTGTCCATGACGGTAGTATCTGTGATGGCGGCCTGGTGGAATACCGCGTCGCACCTGTCGAGGAACTTCGAGTAATCCACCTTGCGTATGTCCGCTATGACCATCGCCCCCTTAAAGCGCGCGAGGTTCTCTTTCCTGCCGGCTGAAAGGTCGTCTAAAGCGATGGTCTTGCCGTGTTTCTGGAGTTCTAATGCGAGGTTGGAGCCGATAAGGCCTGCCGCTCCGGTGACTAAGAATTTCATGGTTTACCTTGCTTTCTGTTGTCGAAAAGTTTACCACTATTAACGCTTTATGTCAATTGCCGCCTAGGAGCCCTTCCGCCGCCGAAAGGACATCTTCGACAGCAACGGCATCGAGGCATTTGAAACCGAGTTTGCAGTTGTGCGCAAGGCACTCCTTGCATCCGGCATCCTTATGTATGACGATGTCGCGCGGCCCGACCGGCCCCCACCTCTGGGGAGAAAGCCCCGGGTCCAACCTGCCGAATATCGAGATTACCGGGGTCCCGACCGCTACCGCGATATGGACCGGGCCGGAATCGTTGGAGATCAGCAGTTTGCACCTCTTAAGCAGTGCCGCCACTTCCCCGAGCGAATGCTCTTCTGAAAGGACTATCGGGCTGTGCAGCATGCCCGTCTTCACCTCATCCACCGTCTTCTTGTCGGACGGCCCGCCTATGATCACGACCTTCACGCCGCGCCTTCCTATAAGCTCATCCGCCACTCGGCCGAACCTGTAAGCGGGCCAGCGCTTCGACGGGCAGCTCGCGCCCGGGCTTATCGCGACGATAATATCCCTGCTCCCGAGGTCGGCGAGGTCCATGAAACGTTCTATGACCCTCTCGTATTCCGGTTTTACGGGCATGTAAAGCGCCCTGCCGTTAGATGTTATCCCGACCGGGCGCAGGACGTCGAGGCTGTAATCTATCTCGTGCTTCTCACCGTAGTGTTTCGTGTCCTTCAGCCGTTTCGTCAGCAGAAAACCCCACTTCCTGTCGTAACCGACCCTCTCGGGTATGCCGGCAAGGAAAGGTATAACGTTGGACCTGACCGTCGGATGCAGGACTATCGCGAGGTCGAACTTCTTGCGCCTTAGCCCGGCTACGAAAGCCAGGGTCGCGAAGATCCCTTTCTGCTCGTTATCCTTGTCATACAGGATCACCTCGTCGAGGTAAGGGTTGCCGTCGACGATGTCCTCGACATACGGCCTGACCATCATCGCGATATGCGCGTTCGGGTACGCGTCCCTTACGGCCTTTATCGCGGGCGTAGAGAGCAGCACGTCGCCTATCCTGTCGGTCCTTATTATCAGAATCCTGTATCTTCTTTTATTTTCCGGCATCCATCACCTTTTTAGCGGTATCGAATACCTCTTCGACGGTCACGGACTTCATGCATTCCAGGTTGTACCTGCACTGCGCGGCCTCGCACGGCGAGCAATGGAGCTTCCTGCTGACCGCGATTCCCGCGCCATCCGGCCTCGGGCCGTATCTCCTCGGGTCGGTCGGCCCGAATATCGCCACAACCGGCGTCTCGAGGGAACCCGCTATGTGCAGCGGCGCGCTGTCATTGGTCATCAGCAGCGACGAGCGCTTGATTATCCACGCGAGTTCGCGCAGGTTGGTGGAACCCGCGGTCGAGACGGCGTAACTGCGCATCATATTTATTATCCTCTGGCATGTCTCCTTTTCGGAGGCGTCGCCGACGAATACGACCTTCATCTTGTATTGAGCGGCAAGCATATCGCAGGCCTTGGCGAACCCGCCTTCGCTCCACTTCTTTATATGGCTCTTCGCGCCCGGGCTTACGCATATCAACCTATCGGCGTCCGATATGCCCTTGTCCCTCAGCAGGATCCTGGCCTTCTCCTCGTCGGACTTGCTTATCCAGACCGGGGACGGCGCGTATTTTGCGTCTATGCCGAGCTGCCTTATCCTGTCGAGATGCTCCTCTGTCTTGTGCTTGACCTCTCCCGCGGCCGCCTTTGCAGGGCCGTTGGAGACCTTGGCGCCAACGAAGAACCCGAACATGCTGTTGCGCAGGTCCGCGAGGAGGTCATAGCGGTTCTTCCTGAGCTCCAGCATTAGGCCGGCCTTACGCATCAGCGGGGCCGACTTGTCATATACGTATACTCTGTTTATCCTCGGGTCCGATACGAAGACCTCCGAAGAACGCGGGCCCGCGACCACGTCTATCTCCGCTTCGCCTCCGTATTGCGCGCGCAGCGCGCTTAGGACCGGCAGCGTCAGGACGGCGTCGCCTATATTGCTCAAAGTAACGACGAGTATCTTCTTTGCGGTTTTCATTTGAGGAGCCTTTCCGCTTCGCGCATGACGTCATCGACCGATACCGCTTTCATGCACAAGGCGTCCTCGCAGCGCAGGTTGTAGCACGGTATCTTGCAATCCGGTTTTCCGGAACTCTTCTGCAGCACCTTATACGTCCCGCTGCCGTACGGCCCCGTAAGTTTGGGATCGGTCGGCCCGAATATCGCTATAGTCTTCGCGCCCTGGCTGACCGCAATATGCATCGGCCCCGAATCGTTCGAGACGACGAGTGCGGCGCGTTTCATTATCGAAGCGAGCTGCCTCAGCGAGGTCGTGCCAGCGGCGATGACCGGCCTCTTCTTCATCATGCCGGCGATCTTTTCGGCGAGGCCGACGTCCTTCCCGGCGCCGGTCAATACCACCGGCATGCCGTATTCCTTGCCGAGCCTGTTGCCGAGTTCGGCGAAATTTTCGGCGGGCCAGCGCTTCATGTCCCAGTTGCCGCCGGCGTTCAGGATGACAAACGGTTCTCCCTTCTTTATGCCCTGGGATCTCAGGAAAGATTCCGCGAATGCCTCGTCGCTATTGCTGACGTGCACTTCCATATCCTTGCCGGCGTCTTTCACGCCGGTCACTTTTACGATGTTAAGGAACTGTTCGACCTTATGGATGTCGGGCGGCGGCGGCGCGACCTTCCTCGAAAGCAGGAAACCCCTCTTAGGGTTATCAATGCCGACCCTTTCCCTTATCCCGGAGAGGGCGACCATAAGCGTGCGGGTCAGGGACCTGTGGAACAGGAATACCATGTCGAACGAGCGCGCCTTCAGCTCGGATATCAGCCTCATCTTTCCCGTCAGGCCCTTGTATTCGCCTTTTTCGTCATAGATAATCAGCTCGTTTATGTTAGGGTTCAACTCGAGCACCTCCCTGCAGCGCGGGACAACCATGCAGGCGATATGCGCGTCGGGATAATGTTTGCGCAGCGCACGTATAGCCGGGGTCGAAAAGAGCACATCCCCTATCCAGTTTACGTTGACTATCAGTATCTTTTTCACTTTTTCCTTTTCCGTCCGGCCGATTTCAGCCATGTATAATAGCCCGACACCTTGAGCCTGAACTCGAGCATGTTGGCCCTGCTTGTCTCTATCTTTATGCGTTTCAGCGCGAACCTGTCCAATCTCACCGAGCCGTCGCGCAGCGTCGTCATGAAAGCGGTCCTGTATCCGGCGCGTTTCAGCATATCGTCGCGGCAGGCGCCGCGCTCGCCGAACGGGTAGCAGAACGCCGTCACTTTCCTGCCGGTCACTTCCTCTATTATCTTTTTTGAATGCAGCAGCTCGTTCTCGATCGCCCGTTCCGGGGCATCCTTGAAATTTAGGTGCGACCTCGTATGGCTGCCGAAATCTATCCCCGCCGAAGACATCTTCCTTATCTGCGTTACGGTCAGGTACCCGCCCCTGCCTATACAATCCGATATCATGAAGACCGTAGCCGGTATACCGTATTCCTTCAGTATCGGGAAAGCATTCAGGTAATTGTTAGCGTTGCCGTCGTCGAATGTGACCGCGACGGTATTCCTCGGCACTTTTCCCCCGCTTTCCAGGATATCCGCGAGCGCGTCCAGTGATACGATATTGTACTTATGTTCCCTGAGGAACCTCATCTGTTCCCTGAACTGCGCGCCGGTGACATACATGGCGTTGCCCGCGGGAAGGTCCTCTACGTTATGGTACATAAGTATCGGCGGATAAAATTTCGTCTCGAGAAAGAGCATTGCCCCGGTTGCCGCGAGGGCCAATACTGATACGGCTATAAGCAAGCGAAAGCGCGGCCGGTTATTTTTTGCCGGTCTCATCCAGCGCCTCTTTATATACTTCAAGCGTTTGCCTTGCCATGCGTTCCGCGGAAAATTTTTCCGCAGCATACTTTCTCGCGGCAGCCGCTATGCGCCCCGCCAGCGCCTTGTCGCCGAGCAGGCGGCATATCGCTTCGGCAAGCGAGGCGGCGTCGCACGGCTCGACGAGCACGCCCAATTCCCCGTCATCCAGCATCTCCTTGAAACCGCCGACTCCCGTGGATACGACCGGGACTCCCATCAGCATCGCTTCCGCGATCGCAAGCCCGAACCCTTCCTGCAGCCCGGGCCTAGCGAATACATCCATTATAGCAAGAAATTCGCGCGCGTTTAAGGTGTTTCCGAAGAAGCGGACCGAGTCCCCGAGGCCCAGGACTTCGGCCTTCTTCCTGAGGTCCTTCTCAAGGCGGCCCTCTCCGATTATAAGCAGCTGCGCTCCGGGGAACCTTGCCGATATTTCCCCGAAAGCATCTATCAGCACCGCGTGCCCCTTCTCCCCGGAAAGCCTTGATATGATGCCCACTACCGGGCCGCCGCCCAATCCGTATTTCTCCCTTATGCCCTTCTTCTCTCCGGGGGTATACTCCACGCTGAACTTGTCCGTCTCGACGCCGTTGGGCACGAGCCGCAGGCCTTTCTCTTTCCTGCCGAACGCATCCTTCAGGTTCTCGTATACCGGCTTGCTTATCGCTATCGTCTTTACTCCCCAGAACGGGAACGCCTTGCGCAGGAGATGCGGCCTGAAGAACCCGTGCCAGGTCGCCACATACGGTACGCCCGTCAACGCGGACAACAGGTGCGCCGCCGCCTGCGATACCCTCGTCTGGGCATGTACTATATCTATTTTCTCTTTCTTTACAGTCGCGCGCAATTTAAAAGCGGACGCTAGGACCTTGGGGCTTAATACCGATTTCGTGTTGAGGGGCGCGTCCAGTTTTACGATACCCGGCGCGAGCTCTCCCGCGAGGCCTCCACCAGAGGACGCGACGAATACGCGGTTGCCCGCGGCCTGAAGGCGGTTCGCGAGCGTCACCGTATATACGCCGACGCCTCCCATCCTCATATGCGTGGTAACCAGGAGTATGTTCATCGGGCCGCCAAAAGTTTTTCTATCGCCTTCATGACGTCTTCCACCTCTATCTCCCGCATGCACCTTATATCCGAACATACCGGCTTGTAGCACGGAGCGCACCCGAGGCCCTTGCGCACTACCGCGCAGGCCTGCGAAGGCGGCAGGTGCCTTGCCGGATCGGTGGGGCCGAACAACGCTACGAACGGCGTCTTCATCGCCGCCGCCACATGCATCGGGGCGCTGTCGCTTGTAACAAGGCACTTCATCCTCTTCATCAGCGCGGCCAGTTCCGTTATGGTGGTCTTGCCAGTAAGGTTCACCGGTTTCGACCTTGTCATCGATATTATCAGGTCCGCGGCCTCCGAATCCGCTTTGGTCCCGATAATGACAGGCCTTATCTCTTTTTCCGCAAGCAGGTCGCACAGTTTCGCGAAATTCTCGGCAGGCCACCTCTTCGTCGCCCAGCGCGGGCTCGCGCCCGGATTTATCGCGACAAGCGCCTGGTGGTCCCCTACCCAGTCCGCCTCAAGCATACCCCTTACCGATTCCTCGTCGGCGGCGGAAGGCCAAAGCTCGAGCTCTTTCGGCGCGCCCTCAATACCCATGAGCGAGAGGACCCTGAACTGGTGGTCGACGGGCGGTATCGGGCGCCCGTTGTCCGTAATGGATTTGTTAAGAAGGAGGCCGTGCCAGCCCTTCCGGTAACCGTACCTCTTCGTCGCGGTGCTCATTATCGCGAATATGTGGCTCCTTGAACTGTTCTGAAGGTCGACGACCTCCTCGAAGCAGTAGCGCCTGACTTCCGCGGCGAGCTCGAGGAACCTGAGCCATCCCCTGTCGCGGCCTTTCCTGTCGTATATTATGACCTCATCCACGTAAGGGCATCCCTTCAGGGCCTGGCTCTCCATCCTGCCGGTAAGCAGCGCTATATAGGCCTTCGGGTTCTTCTGGCGTATCGCCCGCAGCGACGGCGTCGCGAGCACGCAATCGCCGACCGCGCTTATCTTGATTATGAGTATCCTCTTCTGTTCAAGCGCTTCCTCGTAGACCCGGACGGTCTCCGTTATCATCCTGTCGAGGTTGAACTTCTCCTCCGCGTCCTTCCTCGCGTTGCGGACGAGGTCTTTCGCAAGCGTCCTGTCCTTCAGTATCTTTACGATAGCATCGCCCATCGCCTGCGGGTCTTCGGGCGGGACGAGCAGGCCGTTCACACCGTCGCGGATTATCTCGGTCACTCCGCCTACGCTCGTGGCGACTACAGGCACTCCCGAGGCGAAGGCCTCGATGATGACCCTGCCGAAACCTTCCGGGACCGTCGTCGCGAGCGCGAGCAGGTCGAGCCCCGCGAGTATATCCGGTATATCGCTCCTGCGGCCGAGGAACTCCACATGTTTCTCGAGCCCGAGCCTGCGGACAGTATCCTGCAATTCCTGCCTGTACCTCTCCTTGCCGGGGGACGCCTCGCCCACGACGAGAATTTTGAGCCGCGGAAAATATTTAAGGGCCTTCGCGGCGGCCCTGAAGAAATATACGTGCCCCTTAAGCGGGGTCAGCCTGCCTATTATACCTATCGTATATTCGCTCTTTACGGATTCATCGGGTTCCCTGAACCTGAACTGCTCGAGGTTGACCCCGCGGTATATGAGCTTAATCCGCCTGTAGGGCACCTTGAACGAATCCATCATATGCTTCGCTATTATCTGGCTTATCGCTATGACATACTTGCCCCATCCCATCACCTTGCTGAACGGCTTCTTAGAATAGTACCCGTGGCACGTCGTTATGAAGATCGCGCCGGCCCGGCGGGCGGCATAATATCCTATCATCGCAGGGACCCTGCTGCGCGCATGCAGGATATCGGCCTTCTCCGAACGCAGTATCCTGCAGACGACGGGTATCATGCGTATTATGGTAAGCGGGTTCTTTTTGTCGACCGGAAGCGTATAGTGCTTGATGCCGGCGGCTTCGAGTTTTTTTACGAGCTCCCCGCCGCTCGATATGACTACCGCGTTATGCCCGAGCTTGATAAGGCGTTCCGACAGGTCGACGACTCCCGTCTCGACCCCGCCCATGCTCAATGACGGCAGTATCTGGACTATCTTCATATTATTTTACCCAGCGCGGCCTGCACGGCCGCGATATCGCCGTCCGAGACCGCGGCCGGTTCATGGCCCATATAATGGGCTATATCCTTCGCGATCTCCGCGGGCGTTGAGACTTTTATCAGCGACTCTTTCTCGAGGTTACCTACCGACCTTTCCAGCTTCGCCGCTGAACGCGGCTTTATCTTGCGGGGCATGAACGCGATGACGGGCCTGTCGGAACTTATCGCCTCGGTCAGCATGGCGACCGATTCTCCGGATACTACCAGTAATCCGGAGAGCCCCAGTATCCCTTCTATCGCGCCCTCGAAATTCCCGTCGTTGGCTATCAGCAGCATCTTTATCCTGCCGGACTTGCCGTAACGTTCCTTCAGCGCGAACTCGACCGCCCTCTGCGTCCTGCGCGACGTCGTGACCAGCACTTCGGCGTCTATCTCTTCCGCGGCGCGGAGGACGCCGTCCATGACCTCGACCGCAAGCTCCTTCTCGAGCACGTAGTCCCTCGAATCGCCGCCTATAAGGACGCCGATGACTTTTCTTTTCGTTATCCTGACCTTTTCGTTGAGCCGCGCGGCGTACCCGCGCAGGGCCGCAGCGTCGAGGCCGGTGACCGTGCCCTGCGTCATAACCACGTTTGCCGCCGGCCTGACACGGTCATGGACAGGGACCACCGCCAAGTCGAAATCCTTTATGCCGAATATGTTCGGCTTCATTATCACGATGGACCTGGCACCGAGTTCCTTCTTAAGAGACAGGTTCACCCCCGCGAGCGAAGAGCCGCATGATACGACGTAATCGGCATATGACGACCTCAATGCTTCATAGCTTTCCTTTTCGAAGCATCCCGAGAGCGCGTGCATGCCAAGCCCTATCTTTGACCCGAGATCGAAGACAACCCTGGCAGATGCGCTCCTGAACCTCACCTCGACCGTCTCGACGGCGGTATCATCCGGCAGGTATCCTTTTCCGGCGCGCATATCCTTTATCATGCGCGCGAGCGCGAGCGACTGCTTGTAATGGCCCGCCTTGCCGTCATTGAGCACGAGGACGTATTTGGTCGGCGTGGACTTCCAGCGCTTATGCAGCCAGAGCCACTGTCCGGGGTACTGCCTGACGTATTTCGCGAGCGCGTCCGCGAACCTCTGGAGTATCTCATGCACGTCCTTCTCGAGGTTGTCGGAACGCATCACCGATATGTCATCCTCGACGACTATCCTGTGGTAAGGCCCGCGCTCCCTGACGATGAAGACCGGGAATACCGGCGCACCGGTCCTCAGGGAAAAATGCGCGACGCCCTTCGGGGTGGACGCCTTGCGCCCGAGGAACTCGACGAGCTCTCCTTTTTTGCCGCCGTCCTGGTCCGAGAGTATCCCGACCGCTTCCTTCCTCTTCAGGGAATCGAGGATCTCCTCAACGGCGTTCTCCTTGAATATGACATGCGCGCCCTTCGAACCACGCATCTTGTTCAGGTAGCCGTTGAGCTTCTCCATCTTCTGCCAGCGGGCGAGCACGTTCATCTTATATCCGGAATCCGAACCTATCAGCGAGCTGAGCTCCCAGTTCCCGAAATGCGCGGTGAGGAAAATGACGCCCGTGCCCTGCTCCGCGACCGCCTTCTTTACCTTATCGTGCCCTTCTATCCTTATATATTTTTTTATGTAGTTATCGTCGATCTGCGGGAACTTCAGCAGTTCCATATATGATTGCGCGATATTCCCGTATATGCTTTTTATGATATTGTCGAGCTGCGACGGAGTATATTTTCCCCTGAACGCGGCGCGCAGGTTCGCGTACGCGACGGTCTTTCGGCGGCCCATCGTGAAGTATATTAGGCTCCCGAAAGACCTTGCCGCCCAAAGCGAGAACCTGAGCGGCAGGAGCCGGAATATGAAGGCCTCAAGCCTTACGAGTAAATAGAGTATCCAGTCTGCCAAAAAATTTATCCTCTTTGTCTATTACCAGCTCGACCGATAACGCGAGTATCCGGACACCGGATGCCTCGGGCGAGGCCGGTGCCGCGCCGGAGTTCTTTATGCGCGGAAGGTCCTTCTCGGTCGTCACGATAGTGTCTATGCCCTTGCCTTTACATTCCTTAATTATGCGCCCTATCTCCGCCGCGGTGAAAATATGGTGGTCCGTGAAATAATACCGGGCCGCGGCTATCGCGCCCGTTGACACGACTGTCTCCTCGAATGAACGCGGGTCCCCTATCGCGCACAACAACGCCGCCTGCCTGCCGTTTATCGCGTCGAGGCCCGTCTCGTACCCTCCGAAAACGTCATGCAGGCGCCGCGCGCAGTATGACGCATTAAAGACCTCCGCATCGGGGTTCTCCTGCCTTATCCTGTTTTTTAACGCCTCCGCTTTGCCGAGGCTCGACATATCGGGAAGGACCTTCGTGATCACGACCACGCCGGCCCGCTTAAGGGAAGAGACCGGCTCCCTGAGTATGCCCCGCGGGAGCAGGCTCCCGTTGCCGAAGGGATTGTTCACGTCTACTGTGACTATATCGAGGTCCCTCGCGAGGTTCCAATGCTGGAACCCGTCGTCGAGCAGCAGCAGGCCCGGGGAATACTTCGCTTCCGCCTCTTTCGCCGAGGCGACCCTGTCGCGCCCGGTGATGACCGGGACGCCCCCGAGCGTCCTCTTGTAGAATTCCGGCTCGTCCGCAAGCCCTGTCTTTGCGTCAGCCATATAACCGCGCGTAATGATCACCGCTTTCTTCCCGTCCTGCCTGAACCTGCGCGCTATCGCCGCGACAAGGGGGGTCTTGCCCGTCCCGCCGAGGGTGATATTGCCTACGCTGATGACTTTGCATCCGCCCGGACGGTAAGGTTTCGCTCCGGATCTCGCGATCGCGACCAGCGAGCCGTACACAAAAGACAGCCCGTACAGCAGCCACCTGAGGAATCCAGGAACAAGGCCCCGCACCGCGGGATCATCGGACATCAGGGAAAGGAAATATTTTTTAAGCCTGTCGTTCATGCCTTACCTATCAGCGGCTCTATCAGTTCGAGGTCCTTCTCCGCGACCCCGGCATTGGCCTCGAGGACTGAACGCGCCCTCTCGCCCATCGCACCCCGGCCGTCGGGATCGTGCAGCAGCATCCTTACGCTCCTGACCAGGTCCTCCTCGTCCGCGACGCGCATCGCCGCTTTCGCCGACAGCAGCGACCCGGCTATCCCTTCGAAATTGTGCATATGCGGCCCGAAAAGTATCGCCTTTGAATAATACGCGGCCTCGAGCGGGTTCTGCCCGCCCTTCCTGATGAAGCTTCCGCCTATGAAAACCATGTCCCCCGCGGAATAGAGCCGCGCGAGGATACCCATGACATCGAGCACGTATACATCCTCTATCCTAGAGGGGCTGTGGTCGGATTTCGATACGGACCTCGGCTTGAAACCGGAAGATCTCACGAGGCCGGATACGGCCGGGAACCTCTCGGTATGCCTGGGCGCAATAAGAAGGCGCAGCTTCGGGAACTCCCTCGAAAGCTTCCTGAATCCCCTGAGTATTATCTCTTCTTCCCCCGGATGCGTCGACCCCGCTATCAGCAGGCTTTCGTCGGGCTGCAACCCGAGCTTCTTCCTGAAACCCTCCCTTTCGTCGGCCTTCCCGGCGGAAAGGGCCGCGTCGAACTTAAGGTTTCCCGATACCTTCACCCTTCCGTCCGGAGCGCCGAGGCATATTATCCTGTCGGCGTCGGCTTTCGACTGCATGAGAAAAAGATCTATCTTCTTGAGGATCTTCTTGAGCATCGTCCTTACTGCGGAGTAGTTCTTGAACGACCTGTTCGAGACCCTGCCGTTGAATATCGCTATCTTCGCCCCTGACTTTTTCACAGAAGTTATGAGGTTCGGCCATATCTCGGTCTCCGCAATTAGCAGGACCTTCGGCTTTATGATCTGCGCCACTTTGTCCGTAATAATACTTATATCGAGCGGCAGGTATATGACCGCGGCGCCCTTGAACCTTTCGCGGGCTATGTGGTTGCCGGTCGGCGTCACGGTAGATACGACTATCCTCGCGGACGGGTAGTTCCTGCGTATCTCGTCATACAGCGGGAGGCTCGCGATCACTTCGCCGACGGACACCGCATGCAGCCATATCGTGCAGGGGCCCTTTATGCGGGCGAGCAGTTCTTCCGGAAATATACCGAGCCTCTGGCGGCTGAAACCGCGCCATTTGCCTTTTACCACGAAATAAGGCAGGTAGAGGACGGAGAAGACCATGAAAAACGCGTCGTATAACATCTTCATAATCGGTATCTCAGGCCCGCGGATGCGCTTTCGTATACGCGGACTTGAGCCTTTCGGTGGTTATATGCGTATATATCTGGGTCGTGGAAAGGTTCGCATGGCCCAAAAGCTCCTGCACGCTCCTGAGGTCCGCCCCGTGGTCAAGCATGTGAGTGGCGAACGAGTGGCGCAGGGTGTGCGGGGATATCTTCTGCTGTATGCTAGTCTTGGTGATATATTTGTTTATTATCCGCCTTATCGAACGGTCCGTAAGCCTGCCGCCGTTCTTGTTGAAAAAGAGGGCCTTTGCGTCTTTGATTTTCGCCGCGCGCCTCTTCTTCAGGTAATCCCTTATCGCCTGCAGCGCCCTGTCGCCTATCGGCACGATCCGCTCCTTCTTGCCTTTGCCGTAGACCTTTATTACACCGCCGATCTGGTCGACGGTGTCAGTGTTCAGCCCGACGAGCTCGCTGACCCTGATGCCGGTCGAATAGAGCGTCTCGAGTATCGCGCCGTCGCGCAGGCCGGCTTCGTCCTCTTTTCCCGGCGATTCGAGCAAAAGGACTATCTCCTTTTCGTCCAGGAATTTCGGCAGGTGCTTGTCGCGCTTCGGCGTCGAGAGCGACGACGCGGGGTTGTTCTTGATTATCCCTTCCCTGAACAGGAACTTGAAGAACGACCTTATCGAGGCGATCTTGCGCGCTATCGAGACCTTCGAGAGGTTCAGCTCCTTCACGTGCGCGAGGTACCTTCGCAGTGAGACGTAATCGACCTTCTCTATCGGCTCTTCCTTAAGGAACTCGCGCAGGGATTTCAGGTCTATGGAATAATTTACGAGCGTATGCTTGGAAGCATTCCGTTCTATCTCAAGGTACCTTATGAACTTCTCGATATACCTGTCTATCAAGTTTGCTCCGTCGGCTTGGGCTTATTTTCCACATGCCTGCATGTTGGGAAGCGCGAGCACCCGTAGAACGCGCCGCGGCGGGAACGGCGCTCGACAAGCTCGCCGTCGCATCCGGGCTCGGGGCATTTGATGCCGGTAGTGACCATAGGTTTCGCGTTCTTGCATTCCGGGAAACCCGAACAGCTCTTGAACTTGCCGCGCCTGCCCCACTTGACTATCATCTTTCGGCCGCACTTCTCGCATACCTCGTCGAGCTCCTCGACGTCCTTCTTGACCTCTTTCATCTCGACCTGGGCTTTCGAGAGCCACTGCGAGAACGGGCCGTAGAAATCCTTCAATGCCTGCGTCCACTCCACCTTCCCTTCCTCTATATCGTCGAGCTCCTCCTCCATCTTCGCGGTGAATTCCTCGTCGATTATGACCGGGAAGCTCTTCGTGAGCAGGTCGTTTACGACCGTACCGAGCTCGGTCGGCCAGAGGGCCGATCCCTCGCGCCTGACATAATAGCGCGCGACGACCGTTTCTATTGTCGGCGCGTACGTCGAGGGGCGGCCTATGCCGTCCTCCTCGAGCGCCTTGACGAGCGACGCGTCCGTATACCTTGGCGGCGGCTTCGTGAAATGCTGTGTAGGGTCTATCTTGACGAGGTCCAGCGGTTCGCCCGCTTCGAGTTTCGGAAGGTACGATTTCTTCTTGTCGGCGGCTTCGCCTTCCTCTTCGATATCATACGCGGCCTTGAACCCGGGGAATATTACCGTCGAACCGGACGCCCTGAACATGCACCTGCCCGCCTCTATATCCACCGATACGACCGACATTATCGCGGGCTTCATCTGGCTCGAGACGAACTTCGCCCATACCAGTTTGTAGAGCCGGTACTGGTCCTGTGAAAGGTATTCCTTTATGGAATCCGGCTCCCTCGCTACCGAGGTGGGCCTTATCGCCTCGTGGGCTTCCTGCGCGGCCTTCTTCGATTTGTATTCGTTCGCCGCCGTGGGCAGGTATTCCGCGCCGAACTTGTCCTTGATGTAGAACCTCGCCTCCTCGATGGCGGAGAAAGCGACCTTAACCGAATCGGTCCTCATGTAGGTGATGAGGCCGACGGTGCCTTCCTTGCCGATATCGAGGCCCTCGTATAACTGCTGGGCTATCTTCATCGTCTTGCCTGCCCTGAAATGCAGCTTGTTGAAGGACTCCTGCTGCATCTTCGATGTCGTGAAAGGCGCCTGCGGGTTCAGCTTCTTTTCGGACTGCTTTATATCCTTTACCTTATACTTCGCGCCCTGCAGTTCTGCTAATATCGCGTCGGCGGTTGCCTTGTCCTTGACCTCGGCCTTCTTGTCGTCTATCTTATCGAGCTGCGCGAAGAAGGTCTTTTTGTCCTTATGTTTCTTTAATTCGGCTTCTACTTCCCAATACTCCTGCGGGACGAACGCCTCTATCTCGCGCTCACGGTCTACGATCAGTTTCACCGCGATCGACTGGACGCGCCCGGCGCTGAGTCCGCGGGTGATCTTCTTCCATAACAGCGGGCTAAGCGAATACCCGACTATCCTGTCGATCACTCGGCGCGCCTGCTGCGCGTTCACGAGCTTGATGTCTATCTCGGCGGGGTTATCGAACGCCTCGAGGATCGCCTTCTTCGTTATCTCGTGGAATACGACCCTCTTTACCTCCTTGTTCTTCCCGAGGTGCGACGCGAGATGCCACCCGATAGCTTCGCCTTCGCGGTCGGGGTCGGTCGCTATATATATGACGTCCTTGTCCTTCGCTTCCGCCTTCAGCTCGCTCAGCAGTTTCTTCTTCTTCGCTATCACGACATAGCTCGGCTGGAAATCGTTCTCTATATCTACGCCCATCTTCCTCATCGGCAGGTCTATGACATGGCCCATCGACGGCCTGACCATGAAACCCTTCCCGAGGAATTTCTCTATGGTCTTCGCCTTGGCCGGCGACTCTACGATGACGAGCGCGTTCTCCGCGCCCCCGCCGACCGGCAGTATTATCTCCACCTTGTCGCCGTCCTTCAGCTTAACGGAACCGTAAGACTCCCTGTCGATTATCTCGAGGTTCAGCTCGACTGCGGCATATTTTACGTCGGCCTTTAGTAGCGCGATGAGCGCGGCAATAGTCAGGCCGTCCTCGGCCTGGATGTCTTTTCCGTTAACACATATCTTCATGATGTGCCTTTCCTGACGTATGACTGCCCGGGCAGGCGTTCGACCAGCCCCAGTATCTCGAGCTTTACGAGCGCGCCTATCGCCTCTGGTGCGGCCAGTTCCGTGCCGTCTATTATCTCATCGACCGAGACGGGCATATCGCCGAGGGATTCGAACACCGCTTTCTGCGTCCCCTCCAGCGAAGGTGCGCGAACGGCCTGCGTTACGCGCGCCCTCATATGCCCCTTTATCATATCGCCGAGTTCCTCTATGACATCGTCGGCCGATTCGACAAGTTTTGCGCCCTGCTTTATCAGCATATTCGTCCCGGCGGATGTCGCCGAACCGGCGTTGCCCGGCACGGCGAAGAGTTCCCTGCCCTGCTCGAGCGCGAAGTCGGTCGTTATTAGCGCGCCCGATCCTTTCGCGGCCTCGACGACCACGACGCCGAGAGAGAGCCCGCTTATTATCCTGTTCCTTCTCGGGAAATTATCCTTATACGGCTCGCATGCCATCGGGAACTCTGAAACTATCGCGCCGCCGCCGTCAATTATCCGTCCGGCAAGCTCTATATGCTCCGGCGGGTATATATTAGCGAGGCCGCTGCCCAGCACGGCCACGGTCCTTCCCCTTGCCTTTAAGGCGCCTTTATGCCCGGCCGCGTCTATGCCCCTGGCCAGGCCCGATACCACCGTTATCCCGCGCGCCGCGAACTCCATGCCGAACCTCTCGGCGGTCTGCAGGCCGTAACGGCTTGCCCTTCGCGAGCCGACTATCGCGGCCGAAAATTTGTCCTCGGGCGCGAACGCGCCCTTGACGTATAATATGGCCGGCGGATCGTATATCTGCTTCAGGTTCGCCGGGTATTCATCGTCCAAATATGATATTATCCGCGCCCCTGAAGCCGCCGCGAGCTTAAGCTCCGCCTCCAGGACCTTTTCCTTATCGCAGCCCGCTATCGCGGCCGCGATCTTCGGGCCTATCTTATCCGTCTCTTCGAGCTGCGCCTTCGTCGCCTTGAAGACCCCTTCGATGCCGCCAAAACGCGCTATGAGGTTCTTTATCCTCACATACCCGACATCGGGAACGGAATTCAGGACGAGAAGGTATTCGAGTTCCGTCACTTCATGAGCTCCATTATCTTATCGGCCACCCCTTCGACCGAAAGGTTTCCGGTATCTACCCTGTAATCGGCCCTCGCGTAATATTCGGCGCGCTTGGCCATGAGTTCGGCTATCTTCTCCTGCGGGTCGCTGACATTCAGCAGCGGCCTATGCGTATGGCCCTTCGTCCTGCTGAATATCGTCTCAGGCGTCGCGACAAGGCAGAACATCACCCCGTTGGCTTTCAGGTTCCTGACGTTCTCTTCGTCGATGACGGCGCCGCCGCCCGCGGCGACGACAAGGCCCGACTGCAGCGATATGTCCCTGGCAACCTTGCTCTCGGCATGCCTGAAGTATCTTTCGCCCTTCTTCTCGAAGATCTCGGATATCTCCATGCCCTCGCGCTCCTCGATGATATCGTCCATATCGACGAACCTGAGCCCGAGGCGTTTCGCGAGCGCCTTGCCGACCGCCGTCTTGCCGGTCCCCATAAAACCCACGAGTATTATGTTCTTCATCTAAAAGGATTTCACCTGCTTTATGTAGCCGTCGAAGTTCCTCTTCATCTCGGCCATGCTGTCCCCGCCGAATTTCTCCGACATGGCATTCGCGATCTCGAAAGCGAGCACGGCTTCGCCGACCACGGAAGCGGCGTATACCGCGCATACATCATGCCTCTCGACCTGCGCGGTAACCTTCTTCTTCGTCTTTATGTCTACCGACGCGAGCGGTTTCCCGAGCGTCGCTATGGGTTTCATCGCTATCTTGACGACCACCGGCTCCCCGTTCGTCATGCCGCCCTCTATGCCGCCGGCATTGTTCGAACTGCGCGAGAAACCGCCCTTCCTGTCGTAAGTTATCTCGTCATGGACCTTCGAACCGGGCAGCCGTGCCGCGGCAAAGCCGAGGCCTATCTCGACTCCCTTTATCGCCTGTATCGACATCATGGCACCCGCTATCCTCGCGTCAAGCCTCCTGTCCGGCGATACATGGCTGCCGAGGCCCACCGGCAATCCGGCCGCCGTTATCTCGCATATTCCGCCGAGCGTGTCGCCGGTCCTCGCGCACTCCTCGACCTTCTTCAGCATCGCCTTTTCGTGCGAGGCGCCTCCTATCTCTATGACATGGCTGGCTATCCTTATGCCGAACTCGTCGAGGAACATCCTGCAAACGCCGCCGACGGCTACGCGCACAGCGGTCTCGCGCGCCGAGGCCCTCTCGAGTATATCGCGTATATCCTGCGTATTGTATTTCAGCGCGCCGGCAAGGTCAGCATGCCCCGGTCGCGGCCTTGTTATCGAAGGCATCGTATCGATGGACGCGTCCTTATTCTCTATCAACAGCGCGACAGGGCTTCCTATAGTGACGCCCTTGCGCAGGCCTGACAATACCTGGACGGTATCCTGCTCTATCGCCATCCTCGCGCCCCTGCCGAAACCGGACTGCCTGCGTTTAAGTTCAAGGTTGATCGTCCCCTTGTCCACCTTGAGCCCCGAAGGCATGCCTTCGAGTATCCCCAAAAGGAACCTGCCGTGGGATTCGCCTGCCGTAAGGTACCTGAGCATCTTCTATCCTCCTGTGTCTATAACGGGAAAAGCGCCAATATGTCGTCCCTGAAGAACACGCAAACAAAGGCGGCTATCGCAAGGAACGGCCCGTACTGTATTATATCCTGCTTCTTCATGAATAATTTCGGCACGCCGACCAGCGACCCGAAGACCGGCGCGACGAAGAAAGCCACAATAGTAAGCTTAAGGCCAAGGAACGACCCTATCAGCATCAACAACATCAGGTCACCCCCTCCCATCGCTTCTTTTTTATATAAAACCCTGCCGAGAAGGCCTATGAGGTACAACGACACGAACCCGAATACGAGCCCGAAGAACGATTCCCTCAGTCCCGCTAACCGCGTTACTTCACCCTGCATCGCCGGATACGCGAAACTCGCGGCAAGGCCAAGGACCGTCGCGGGTATGCTGAGCTCATCGGGTATTATCCAGTGCTCGATATCTATGAACGAGATCACGATAAGCACCGCGAACAGCGCGGTATATATGAAATACTCCGGCTTCGGGCCGAATCGCCAGAATAGCACGGTAAACACTAAAGCCGTAATACCCTCGACCACGAAATACCGGAACGCGATCCTGCCTTTGCAGAACGCGCACCTGCCCCCGAGCATCAGGTAGCTGGCGAACGGGATGTTCAGGTACCACGGCAGCGCCCTGTTGCATGTCGGGCAATGCGAAGCGGGAAAGACGATCGACTCGCCGCGCGGCAGCCTGTGTATGCATACGTTCAGGAAACTGCCGACTATGGAACCGAACATGAACACGAAGACATAGATGATTATCGACAGCATTTGACCGCCTTTTTCAGCGCGCCGCGCATCACCGCCACCGGCGCTTTCTTTCCCGTGAACAGTTCGAACGAAAGCACGCCCTGGTACAAAAGCATCCCGAGGCCGTTGGCGGCCTTAAGCCCCCGCTTCTTCGCTTCCCTGATAAGCGGCGTTACAGGCGGATTATAAACTATATCGTATACCGCTAGTTTCCCGTGCAGCGCTTCCGGGTTCACTATACAGCTGTCGCCCTTATGCATCCCGACAGGGGTCGTATTGACCAGCAGGTCCGAAACTAAAACTTCCCTGCCTATCCTCGCTGCGGAAAAGGGCACCTGTTTCACCGCGCATTTCCGGAAACGCTTGCCTATCTTTAAGGACAACGCCTTTGCGCGCTCCTCTATCTGGTCGACGAAAGCGATCGACCGCGCGCCTTCCCTCGCGAGCACGAATGCTATCGCTTGCGCCGCGCCGCCGCATCCGAACAGGAACACGGCCTTGCCTCTCGGGTCGACCTTCAGGTCGCTCTTCAATGAACGGATGAAACCTTCACCGTCGGTGTTATATCCCGTCGTTTTCCCGCTTTTGAACACAACGGTATTCACCGCGCCGATGCCCTTCGCTTCAGGCGAGACGGAATCGAGCAGTTTCAATACCGCCTGCTTGTGCGGTATCGTGACGTTTATGCCGCGTACACCGAGCGCATTCAGCGAGCGCACTACATCCTTAAGGCGCGACGGGGCCGTCTCGAACGGGATATATCTCGCGTCGAGTCCCAGATAAGCGAGCGCCGCATTTTGGAAATGCGGCGACAGCGTATGCTTAAGCGGGAACCCGATTATCCCGAATACTCCGGTACGTCCTGTTGTCTTTTCAGATCTCAATTCTCAATCTCTTATTTTCCTTGTGTACCAGTTTATTCACCGCGTTGAGGTATGCCTTCACGCTCGCCTCGATGACATCCGTCGAGGCCGACTTGCCGAGCACCATCTTGTCTTTAGAGCGGACCCTGACGGTGACCTCTCCCATCGCGTCCTTGCCTTTAGTGACCGACTGCAAAGCGTAGTCGATCAATTCGCCCTTTATCTTCGTTATCTTGTCTATCGCCTTGCAGCACGCGTCTACGGGGCCGTCGCCCTCGGCGGAAGCGGCCTTGATGCCGGCTTTCGACTGCAATTTGACTTCCGCGACAGGCGTCTCCTGCGTTCCCGCGACCGTGCGGAACGATACGAGTTTCCATGTCTCGGAGAGGCTGCCCGAGTCCTCTTCCATCAACGTCTCGAGGTCCTCGTCATATATGAACTTCTTCTTGTCGGCCAATACCTTGAAATTCTCGAAGGCTTTCGCCGCCTGTGCCTCGCTGAGCGAATAACCGAGCTTCTTGAGCTTCTCGGTGAAAGCGTGGCGGCCCGAGTGCTTGCCCAACACGAGGTTCGACGCGTTCAAGCCGATCTCGCGCGGGCTCATGATCTCGTAAGTCGTCCGCTTCTTCAATATGCCGTCCTGGTGTATGCCCGACTCGTGCGCGAACGCGTTTTGCCCGACTATCGCCTTGTTCGGCTGTATCATCATGCCGGTCAACTTCGATACGAGCCTGCTCGTCTTAGATATCTCCTCGGTCACTATACCCGTCGAGAGGTTCCCGAAGAAATCCTTCCTGGTCCTGATGGCCATGACGATCTCTTCCATCGACGCGTTGCCGGCTCGTTCTCCGAGGCCGTTTATCGTGCATTCGACCTGCCTCGCGCCGTTCTTTATCGCGGCTATCGAGTTCGCGACGCCGAGGCCGAGATCATTATGGCAGTGCACGCTTATCACGGCCCTGCCGATGTTCGGCACGTGGCTCCTGATGTCGCGAATGAGCCCGCCGTACTCTTCGGGTATCGCGTAGCCGACGGTATCCGGGACATTGATCGTGGTCGCTCCCGCGATGATCGCCTGCTCGATTACGCGGTAGAGGAATTCCTTCTCGCTCCTCGACGCGTCCTCCGGCGAAAATTCGACGTCATCCGTGAAGCGGCGGGCGTACTTTACCCCTTCGACCGCGAGGCGTATGACTTCGTCCTCGGCCTTCCTCAATTTATATTTCATGTGTATCTTCGACGTCGCGAGGAACACGTGGATGCGCTTCTTGGAAGCGGGCTTGATCGCCTCTCCGGCCGCTTCTATGTCCTTCTTCAGGCATCTCGCGAGCCCGCATATGACCGGGCCCTTGACCTTCTGCGCTATCGTCTTGACCGCGGCGAAATCGCCCGGCGACGATACCGGGAAACCCGCCTCTATCACATCCACCTTAAGCCGCACGAGCTGCTTGGCTATCTCGAGCTTCTCGTGCGCCTCGAGCGACGCGCCGGGGCATTGCTCCCCGTCGCGAAGCGTCGTATCGAAGATTATTATCTTTTCCATTGCTATCCTTTCTTGCCCCTCATGATTTCTCGGCTGAGGCCTCGAAATCAATACAGAGGGGCTCCGCTCGCGTAAGTTTCACTTACGCTCGCTTCGCATCCAGGGCATCATCTCACGGAGATCTTTGCCCACTTTTTCTATCTTGTGCTCGTCGCCTTCCTTGAGCAGTTTATCGAAGTTCTTCCTGCCGGTCTCGTTCTCCTTTATCCATTCCCTCGCGAACTTGCCGGACTTTATCTCCTTGAGCATCTTCTTCATCTCTTTGCGCGTCTTAGCGGTTATTATCCTGGGCCCGCGGCTCAGGTCGCCGTAAGTCGCCGTATTCGAGACGCCGCGGCGCATTCCCGCGATACCCCTCTCCTGTATCAGGTCGGTGATCAGCTTCAGCTCATGCAGCACCTCGAAATACGCTATCTCGGGCTGGTATCCCGCCTCGACGAGCGTGTCAAAGCCGGCCTTGATGAGCTCGCTGACGCCGCCGCAAAGGACCGCCTGTTCGCCGAAGAGGTCCGTCTCGGTCTCTTCCTCGAACGTCGTCTCGATGACGCCTGCGGTCGTGGCCTTGATTGCTTTGGCGTAAGCCAAAGCAATCATCTTAGCATTGCCCGTCGCGTCCTGGTAGATCGCGACCAGCGAAGGCACGCCCTTGCCTTCCTCGTACATCCTGCGCACCAAGGCGCCAGGGCCTTTCGGCGCTATCATGAAGACATCGACGTTCTTCGGCGGCTTTATCTGCTTGAAGCGGATATTGAAGCCGTGCGAGAAACAGAGCGCCTTGCCTTTCTTCAGGTTCGGCTTGATGCTCTCTTTATATACCTTCGCCTGGACGTGGTCCTGGGTCAGTATCTGTATGATGTCCGCCTGCTTCGCGGCTTCAGCGGCCGAGACGGGCTCGAAACCGTCCTTCTTCGCCATCTCGTAGTTAACGGTGCCGGGCATCTCGGAGACAACTACCTTGCATCCCGAATCTCTGAGGCAGAGCGACTGCCCGCGGCCCTGTATGCCGTATCCGATTATCGCTATAGTCTTATCTTTTATGACATCCAAGTCCGCGTCTTTATCGTAATATACCTTTGCCATTTACTCTTCTTCCTCCTTTGGAGTGTGTTGTGTATTTCCCTTCGGATCAAGCGACATCGCTATCTTTCCGGTCCTTACTATCTCTTTTATCCCGAACTGCCTCAGCGCTTCTATGAGCCTGTCTATCTTCTGCGTCTCGCCCGTCGCTTCGACGGTCACCGTGCACGCCCCGAGGTCGACGACGTCCGCTTTCATCGATTCCGCCGTATCGATTATCTCTGTGCGGTCCTTTGGGGACGAAGTCGCCACCTTTATCAGCAGCAGCTCGCGGTCTATGAACCTCGTCTTCGTCAGGTCCTGGACCGTTATCACGTCGATAAGCTTGTTCAGCTGCTTCTTGACCTGCTCGAGCGTGCGCTCGTCACCGTCGACGACTATCGTCATCCTCGAGACCGTCGGGTCCTCGGTCTCCCCGACCGTCAGCGAGTCGATGTTGAACCCGCGCGCGGAAAAGAGCCCGGATATCCTCGACAGGACACCGGAGTGGTTCTCCACAAGTACCGATATCGTATGCTTCATGCCATGCTCCCTATCATATCATCGAGCCGTTTCCCTGCGGGAACGAACGGGTAGACGTTCTCCTCCGCCTCGACTATGAACTCCATCACGACCACACCTTTCGTATGCATCGCCTTCTCTATTGCCGGGCGGACCTCTTCCTTCTTTTCTATCCTCATCCCGACGGCGCCGTACGCCTCGGCTATCTTGACGAAGTCCGGGTTGGTCATCTTCGTGTGGGAATACCTCTTCCCGTAGAAGATCTCCTGCCACTGGCGGACCATGCCGAGGAACGAATTGTTCAGTATCGCTATCTTAACGTCGATATTATTGACGACCGCCGTAGAAAGCTCCTGGATGTTCATCTGTATCGAACCGTCGCCGCTTATGACGAAGACCTGCGCGTCGGGCCTACCGACCTTCGCTCCGATGCCGGCCGGAAAACCGTAGCCCATCGTCCCGAGCCCGCCGCTCGAAAGGAACTCGCGCGGCCTCGCGAACTTGTACCATTGCGCGGTCCACATCTGGTGCTGGCCGACGTCAGTCGCTATGACAGCTTCGCCCTTCGTCGCCTCGCAGATCTGCTGTATGACGTACTGCGGGCGCAGGTTATCGTCCATCTTGTAGTTGAGCGGGTGCTTATTCTTCCACTCGACTATCTTCTCTGTCCACTCCTTGTCATGCGGGCGGTGGACTATCTTCAGCAGCTCGTCGAGCACGCACTTGACGTCGCCGACTATCGGAACGTCGACAGCCACGCTCTTCGCTATCGCGGCCGGGTCTATGTCGATATGTATGACCTTCGCGTGCGGCGCAAACTCGTCGACCTTTCCCGTGACTCGGTCGTCGAAACGCGCGCCAATAGCAATAAGCAGGTCGCAGTTCTGGACCGCGTGATTAGCATAACCCGTGCCGTGCATGCCGAGCATGCCGAGCGAGAGCTCGTGGTTTCCAGGGAAGCCCCCAAGCCCCAGCAGGGTCATCGTGACGGGCGAATTTATCTTCTCGGCGAGCTCTTTGAGCTGCTTCGCCGCGCCCGATAATATGACGCCGCCTCCCGCGTAGATGACCGGCTTCTTCGACTCCGCTATCATCTTCGCGGCTTTCCTTATCTGCCCGGGATGCCCGCAATAGGTCGGCTTATAGCTTCGTATGCTTACCTCCGCCGGATAATGGAACTCCGTCTCGGCCAGCTGGACGTCCGACGGCAGGTCTATGAGGACCGGCCCCGGCCTTCCCGTCGAGGCGATATGGAACGCTTCCTTTATCGTCCGCGCGAGGTCTTTGACGTCTTTGACAAGGTAATTATGCTTCGTTATAGGCCGCGTTATGCCGAGCATGTCGGCTTCCTGGAACGCGTCGTTGCCTATCATGAACGTCTTGACCTGCCCGGTTATCGCGACCATCGGTATCGAGTCCATATACGCGGTCGCTATGCCCGTGACAAGGTTCGTCGCGCCCGGTCCCGAAGTCGCGATACAGACGCCGGGTTTGCCCGTGACGCGCGCGTAGCCGTCGGCGGCGTGCGCCGCGGCCTGCTCGTGCCTGACGAGGTAGAACTTAAGGTCTGAATTGTAAAGCGCGTCGAAGAGCGGCAGCGCCTGCCCGCCCGGATAGCCGAATATGGCCCCGACGCCTTCCTTCTTGAGCGACTCGACGAGTATCTTCGCCCCGTTCATCTTGGTTGTCATTTCTATATTAACCTTTCATGACGGCGCCGGTGCTTGCGGACGTGACGAGCTTCGCGTAACGCGCGAGGTATCCCGTCGTTATCTTCGGCTTCTGCGCCTTTATAGTTTTCATGCGTTTTGTCAATTCAGCTTTCGAGACCTTCAACTCGAGTTTCCTTCCCGGGATGTCTATCTCGATGATATCGCCGTCGCGTATCGCGGCGACCGGCCCGCCTTCGGCCGCTTCGGGCGATATATGCCCGAGGCACGGCCCCTGCGTGCCGCCCGAGAACCTGCCGTCCGTGATCAATGCGACCTTGTCCGCCAGGCCCATGCCGACTATCGTCGCCGTCGGGGATAACATCTCCCTCATCCCCGGGCCGCCTTTCGGCCCTTCGTAACGGATGACGACGCAATCGCCGGCCTTTATCTTCCCGGCCAGGATGGCTTTCATCGAATCTTCCTCGGAATTGAAGACCTTCGCCTTCCCTGTGAAACGCTTGACCTTCTCCTGGACCGCGGTCTGCTTGACTACGGCACCGTCCGGGGCAATATTGCCCTTCAGGACGGCGATCCCTCCTTCTTTATGGTAAGGCCTGTTGAGCGGCCTGATGACCTCTTCGTCGGATATCCGCGCGGCATCGGCGATCTCGTATATCGTCCTGCCGCTGACGGTCATATGGTCGTTGAGCTTCGGTTTTAACCTCTTCATGACCGCCGGGATCCCGCCCGCGAACTCGAGGTCTTCCATGAAATATTGCCCGGCCGGCAGTATGTCCGAGATATGCGGCGTATCCCTGCTTATCGTGTCGTACATTTCTAGCGGAACTTTTATGCCCAGCTCGTGGGCGATAGCGGTCATGTGCAGGACGGTGTTCGTCGAACCGCCGAGCGCCATATCGACGCGCATAGCGTTCTCGAACGCCTTAACTGTCATTATCTTCCTGGGCGTAATATCTTTCCTGACCAGCTCGACTATCCTCTCGCCGCTTAAATAGGCGATCCTCTCCCTGTTCGCCGATGAGGCGAGGGCGGTCGCGCCGCCAGGCATCGCCATGCCTATCGCCTCGGAGACGCATGCCATCGTATTGGCCGTATAAAGCCCCTGGCACGACCCGGCGCCCGGGCAGGCGTTGCATTCGAGCTCATCGAGCTCATTCTTCGTGATATGCCCTGCCCTGTGCCTTCCGAGGGCCTCAAGCGTATCCTTGACGAATGAAAGCCTTCTCATCTGCGAGCGTCCGGAGACCATCGGCCCGCCGGTGACGACTATTGCCGGTATATTCATGCGGCTCGCGGCCATCATCATGCCGGGAGTTATCTTGTCGCAGTTCGTGAGTAAAATAAGCCCGTCCAGGGCATGCGCGGTAGTGACCATTTCGACCGAGTCGGCGATAAGTTCCCTCGACGGGAGCGAGCAATGCATGCCGAGGTGCCCCATCGCTATGCCGTCGCAAATAGCGGGTATCCCGAAGACAAAAGCGGTCCCGCCGGCGGCGTATATGCCGTGTTCGATAGAGCGCTCGAGCTCCCTTAAATGGATATGCCCCGGCACGAGGTCCGTAAAGCTGGACGCTATGCCGATGAACGGCCGCTCTATCTCGGACTTAGTCATGCCTGTGGCATACATAAGCGCCCTGCTTCCGACCTTTTCGAGGCCTTTTTTGACCCTTTCGCTCCTGAACATGATATATCTCCTTATATTACTTGGGGTTACTGGCGTAAGGAAAGTTTAAGCCATTGTAAACCAGAATTATAGCACACCCGACA
>Ga0265297_10000820_pt1 | contig 84428 bp, 77 predicted proteins | sample Munlanlwell13791_FD_192502 | JGI IMG/M metagenome (GOLD analysis project Ga0265297, IMG submission 192502) | Leachate microbial communities from a municipal landfill in Southern Ontario, Canada - Leachate well 137-91 | ecosystem: Engineered > Solid waste > Landfill > Unclassified | place...
ATGCATAAGCTCAACCATCGCCCTCGAAAAACACTCAATTTTAAAACACCTCATGAGGTCTTTTTTCCTGAACAAGAGAGGGATGCCGCATGATTACTAAGATTGCACTTCGGAGTTGAATCCGCCAAGTCATGCTATTTATTGAGGGCATTTTGGTAAATTTTCTCAACATCGGCCAATGATTGACCGAGATCGGGCGGCGCAACAAAAACAAATAAATTTCCGTACTTACGTTTGCTGAGGATCTTGAATTGATCTGACAGCTTTAATAAATCCGTTCGTGCCGTTTGATAAGTGATTTTATGTGCTGCCTGATGTTCTTTTATATTGTAAATGGCATTGGGGTGATCCAGCGCATGGCGCAGGATAGCTAACTGACGATGATTTAATTGCCCTTGCAAAACTGAACCATCCAGCCGTTTTTCAATGGAGTGCAGCTCCCCCGCCTTTTTTGCAAAATGTTCATGCAACGCATTGATCGCCTTCTTGATCACTTCCAACTGATGAATAATGAAATAGGTCAGGTCGTTGTCATCGGTTTCGGTATACAAATAAGCCCTACCGTATTGCGCTGGGGCTTGTTTAATGATTCGGGAAATGGAAATAAACTCCATCAGCCAATATTGCTGATTCGCCATCGACCAATAGAATAGCGCCCGCGCCGTCCGGCCGTTGCCGTCGACAAACGGATGATCGTAACCGATCATAAAGTGCATGATAATCGCCCTGATTACCGGGTGGATAAATTCTTTACCGTCCAAATCATTAGCAAATTGGCATAGGCGTTCGACTCTTTCCGGCAGTTCCAATGCTTCCGGCGGAGTATGCAACGAAACTGATCCAGAGGCATCGACTACATGAATATCGTCGCCTGCATCCCGGTATTGTCCTGCTTTGTTAGCATCGTCCAGCGTTGCTTCCGTAAGAATTCGATGCAAATGCAAAATCATCGCCGGCGTCAATTTCTCTTCTTTATACTCTCGAATAAATTGCATGGCCTGATAGTTATTAAAGATCATCTGTTCACTGTGATCTTTTGGCTTTCTACCCTGCCTGAGCATTTCTTTCGCCACATTTCGGGTTGTTGATGCGCCTTCCAGCTGACTGGAATTGATGGCTTCCTCAATCAGAGAACCGACCAGATAAGTGTCTCGGGTATGTGGGTTAACCGGTCTATCCATTCCGATATGACCGGATGCATTTTGGTCGATCCAGTGTAAATCCCTATGAATACTATCGATCATGCAAAACTGGAATTGTTCTCCTGATTTGCTGGTGAAAGGCAATTTTTTATAGAGACTTTTTCGGGCAAATTTTAATGCCAGCCAATAGTATTCCGAGGTCCAGCCTTCGGGTGGCTTTAAATGCCGTAATTTGTCCCAGTGCAAATAACGGCCTTCCGTATCGGTTGTCCCAAAACTTGAGTTAAAAAAACCGATGAATTTATCGTCGCAGGCTTGTTCAAGAAGTGTTTCGTAACAAGGCGGGGAAAGCGGCAATTTCATAATGGACGCCATAATTACTAATTAATGAAAAATTAGTATAGCATCTCTTCCACATCTTATTGATAGATGTCTTTACGGTGGCCTATTTTGATAACCTGAATAATCAGACACTGATCGATTATTGAATACACGACGCGGTAATCGCTTATTCGAATTCGGTATGAATATGCCGATCCGGTCAGCTTTTTACATCCATCAGGTCTTGGGTTGTCGGCTAGCGCCTTTATGCGTTCCGTCACTTTCTCGGCTATCGGCCGCGGCAGTTGCGCCAATTCTTTTTTGGCGGTCTGTTTAAACTCAATGCGGTAACGTGTCATAGATTAAGTTCTTTTAAAACCTCCTCAAGCGGAATAGTACCTTCATCTTTACGCTCCGCAATGGTTGCCAGGTCTTCAAGGTTTTCTAACAGCTCCAGATAGTCTGCCATTGGCAGAATCACCGACAACTTTTGTCCGTTTGCATCGGTTATGTATTGTGGTTGTGCGCTCATAGTCTTGGCTCCTGTTTTCAGTTGCCCCAAATTATACCGCTTTGGACGTAGATGAACATTAGCCTTGTTTCCACAACATTGGCCTATACACATCAGCATTGCTCCAATGAACCCGCGTGTAATATCCACGCCCCCATTTTGTAAGCTTTCCTACAAACACAAATCAAATAAATTATAACAATTTCAATGCTATACAAAATGGCACAACGCTTGCTTTAGCTTAATCAAACAAAGCTATTGTGGTCAAGCCGATGAAATCAACTAAAGACATTGCCGCGCTGCTGGACGAACCTGCCTGTGAGCATAACAAGAAGGAAAAGTCCGGTTGCGCCAAACCCAAACCCGGCGCTTCGGCGGGCGGTTGCGCTTTTGACGGGGCGCAGATTGCATTGCTGCCGATTGCCGATGTCGCGCATATCGTCCACGGCCCTATCGCCTGTGCGGGCAGTTCCTGGGACAACCGGGGCACGCGCTCTTCCGGGGCGGATTTGTACCGGATCGGTATGACCACCGATTTGACCGAGCAGGACATTGTGATGGGGCGCTCGGAAAAACGGCTGTTTCATGCGATCAAACAAGCGATAGATACTTACTCACCGCCCGCGGTGTTTATTTATAACACCTGCGTTCCGGCCTTGGTCGGCGATGACATTAATGCGGTGTGCAAGTCCGCCGAGGAGCGCTGGGGCGTTCCGGTCGTGCCGATTGATAGCGCTGGGTTTTACGGCACCAAGAATCTGGGCAACCGCATTGCCGGCGATGCAATGGTCAATCATGTGATCGGCACCCGCGATCCCGATCCCTTGCCGTTAACCGTCCAGCGCGCGGAAATAAAAATTCATGACGTAAACCTGATCGGCGAATACAACATTGCCGGTGAATTCTGGCATGTGCTGCCGCTGTTCGATGAACTGGGCTTGCGCATACTGTGCACTTTGTCCGGCGATGCGCGCTTCCGCGAAGTGCAAACCATGCATAAAGCCGAAGTTAATATGATGGTTTGCTCCAAAGCGATGGTCAATGTCGCCCGCAAATTACAGCAAAAGTACGGTACGCCTTGGTTTGAAGGCAGCTATTACGGCATAACCGACACCAGCCAATCGTTACGGGATTTCGCAAGAGTGCTTAACGACCCTGATTTAACGGAACGCACCGAGGCTCTGATTCTGCGTGAGGAAACCCGGATCAGGACGGAACTGGAGCCGTGGAAAGTGCGCCTGAAAGGCAAACGGGTGTTGTTGTTTACCGGCGGCGTAAAAAGCTGGTCGGTGATTTCCGCGTTGCAGGATTTGGGCATGGTGGTGGTTGCGACCGGCACCAAGAAATCCACCGAAGAGGACAAGGCCAGAATCCGCGAGCTGATGGGCGAAGACACGGTGATGATCGACGACGGCAGCCCCAGGGCCTTGCTGAAAATCGTCCATGACTACAAAGCCGACATTCTGATCGCCGGTGGCCGCAATATGTACACCGCGTTAAAAGCCAAGGTTCCGTTTCTGGATATTAACCAGGAACGCGAATTCGGTTATGAAGGTTACCAAGGCATGCTGGAACTGGTCCGCCAGCTGGCGTTGACGATTGAAAGCCCGGTATGGGAGGCGGTTAGAGCGCCTGCGCCGTGGAAAGTCAAAACCTCCTCTTTGGTAAATAGGGAAAATGAGATAGTGAATACTGCTGACTTAAGCAGTGCAAAGCCCTCTCCAGAGGGAGAGGGTTGGGTGACGACTGCAAGGATGCAGGAGGTAGAGCAACGCAGGGAGCAGTTGCCGAGGGGAATTTAAATGATAAAAAAAACTTTTTTTATCCCCCTCATCCCAGCCTTCTCCCTGAGGGAGAAGGAGCCCCTTGAATCAACAGTATTGAATGTGATGGAAGAGGTGAACAATGGCTGACATCCTGAAAAGAAACAAGGCGCTATCGGTCAATCCGTTGAAAGCCAGCCAGCCGATAGGCGGCTCTTTGGCGACGCTGGGCTTTAACCGCGCGATGCCGATGCTGCACGGCTCGCAAGGCTGCACCGCATTCGCCAAGGTGTTTTTCGTGCGCCACTTCCGCGAACCGATTCCATTGCAAAGCACGGCGATGGATCAAGGCAGCTCGGTGATGGGCGCGGACGAAAATGTTGTTGAAGGCATTAAAACTATAGCCGAAAAATCCCGCCCTGCGCTGATTACCATTTTGACCACCGGCTTGGCGGAAACGCAAGGCGCGGATGTGCACCGGAATGTCAGGGAGTTCAGGGAAGCCAACCCGGAATTTGCCGATGTTGCCGTCGTCGCGGTCAATACGCCCGATTTTACCGGCAGCGTCGAGACCGGTTTTGCAGCGACTCTGACCGAAATCATTCGTGCGTTGGTGCCGGATGCCAAAGAAGCAGGAACTTATCCGGGTAAACGCAAGCGCCAGGTCAATGTATTGGTCAATTACATGCTGACCCCCGGCGACCTCGAAGCGCTTCGGGATATTTTCGAACAGTTCCGGCTCAGGCCTGTTTTCGTACCCGATATTTCCGATTCGCTGGACGGCTGTTTGACGGATGAGGATTTCAGTCCGGTGACTATCGGTGGCACTCTGATCTCTGAAATGGCGACGCTCGGCGATGCATTGGCGACGGTTGTTATCGGCCCGTCTCTAGCCAAGGCGGCGGAGCTATTGGAACAAAAAACCGGCGTGCCGACCTATGCCCTCGATCATCTTTACGGCTTGAAAGCCAATGATGCATTGATGTCCGCATTGGCTGAAATCAGCGGTCACGATGTGCCCGAGCGCATCGAGCGGCAGCGCTCGCAGTTGCAAGACGCCATGCTGGACACGCATTTCATGCTCGGCCAATTGCGTATCGCGATTGCCGCCGATGCGGATTTGCTAAATGCGTTTGTCGATCAGGTTCAGGAAATGGGCTCGGAAGTCGTTGCCGCCGTCACCTCCTGCAACGTGCCGTTGTTGTCGCGCATCCCTGTCGCCAGCATCAAAATCGGCGACCTTGAAGATATGGAACTGATCGGCAAGGCCAACAAGGTGCAACTGGTGATCGGCAACTCCCATGCAGTGGATACCGCCGAGCGGTTGGGTACGCCGATTTTAAGGGCCGGATTCCCGCTGTACGACATTATCGGCGGCTACCAGAAAACCTGGATCGGTTATCGCGGCTCGCGGCAAACGCTGTTCGATTTGGCTAACCTGGTCATCAATTATTCGCATGAAGAAATTCCGGTCTACCGCTCGGTGTACGCCCAAAAACCCGCCGGCGAATTAACCGGGCTTAATTCAAGTAAAGCGCTGTCATGTCATTAACAAGACGCATGCATATAGTGCAAGGCACTGATGAGAGGAAGTTTATGGAAACCGCATTAAAAATAGCGTTTGCGACCACCGATATGGAAACGGTCAACCAACATTTCGGCTCGGCCAAGTCCTTCGCGATTTATGCGGTGGATATGGACGACGCGCAATTGCTGGAAGCCGCCCAGTTTGGCGAGCTCCAGCAGGACGGTAACGAAGATAAATTGTCGGTCAAAATTGAATTGCTGAACGGCTGTGCGGCGGTCTATTGCCAAGCCGTCGGCGGCTCGGCCATTAACCAGCTGATCGCCAAAAACATACAGCCGGTCAAAGTGCATGAAGGCGGCAAGATTAAAGACCTGATCGTTGACCTGCAAAATGAGATGAAGGCCGGGCCGTCCAATTGGCTGGCGAAAGCGATTAATCAACATAAGAGTCCAGATCCTGAGCGCTTTAATCAAATGGAAGATGAAGGCTGGGATGAGTGATATTCGCTCGTTCCCAAGCTCGTGCTTGGGAACGCAGTCCGCGAAGCTCGAGCTTCCAAAACCGGATTCCCAAGCAGGAGCTTGGGAACCAGAAAAATTACCACTTAACGGAGAAAAAACATGGCCGCAGCCGCATTAGTCGTACAAGAAGACGATCCTAACCTGAGTTCCGACATCGTCAAAGACATGATCAAGCAATTACGCGCGATTGATACCTACGATACCTATGAAGGTTGGTCGGAAGCCAAAATCATCGACCCTGTCGTGTTGACCAAAGAACGCAAGAAAGACATTCCTGTCATCGGCGATCCCGATGAAATCACCATTGCCCGCCTAAAAGCCTATTACAACTCGCTGGCGACGCTGATCGAGAAAAAATCCGGCCTGATGGCCGCTCCGATGGTTCATATCAGCCACGAAGGTTTCGGCCGCGCGTTAATCATGGTCGGCAAACTGATCGTGGTCGATAAAATCCTGCGCGACACCCACCGTTTCGGCTTCTCAAGCCTGGAAGACCTGCGTGAAAAAAGCGACCAAATAATCGAAAAAGCATTGGGCTTGATCGAAAAATACAATGCGGCCGCAACTGATTGAGGAATGCCTACATGACTGAAGAAGAATTAAGAAAACTGGAAAAAGAAGTCAAAAAAACCAAACGCTTGGCTAATGAACAAGCCATGGTATTGCATGACCTGATTGAAGACAGCCTGCCTGAAGGATACGGTGAATTGTTGGGTATCGCACAAGCCACTTATGTTGCCTGCAAAGCCTGGGATGAAGCCAACCAGAAACTGATTGCCGCGCAATCTGAAGCGGCCTGAGCAGGAGAATAGCCATGTCTGAATTTGTAACCGGCGTTACCTTTGGCGGCGCGGAATGGACGCCCGCTTATGTAACCGACATCAACCAAAAAACCTGCATAGGCTGCGGACGTTGCTTTAAAGTCTGCCCGCGCGATGTGTTCGATCTGGTGGAAAAAGCCGAAGCCCTTGATCCCGACGACTTCGATGACGATTACGGTGATTTTGAAGACGATGACGACAACAGCATGGTCATGAGCCTAAAAAACAGGCTCGATTGCATCGGCTGCGAAGCGTGCTCCAAAGTATGCCCGAAAAGCTGTTTTACCCACGAACATAAACAAGCGGCGTAACAAAAAAGACACGAAGAATAATTATTCACCACGAAGACACGAAGAACACGAAGATTTTTCTCGTTCCCACGCGCTGGCGTGGGAACGCCGTGCAGGACATACTGCGTCCCGTATACGCAAGTCTCTGATGGCTCACGGCGCAGCGCGCCTTGACTGCATTCCCACACGTAGGGTGTAGGTCGGAATAAGACCACCCGGCGTCAGCAAGGGTGGGCGTTTCCGGCAATCGGAGCGCCGGAATAAGCCAGTCCTGCGCTTAACGCGCGGACAGACTTATTCCGGCCTACGTCGAGATGTGTATAACAACGAGCGCTCCGCGTGGAAACAACAGAAGATACGAAATCTTATTCTCTTCGTGACCTTCGTGTCTTCGTGGTGAATTTTTCTACAATTTACAATTAAGGAACAAAACCATGCCCAGACCCGAAAAACACGTATTCGTATGCACCCAAAACCGTCCGCAGGGACATCCGCGCGGTTCCTGCGCCAGCAGCGGTTGCGCGGACATCATGGATGCGTTCATGAACGAAATACAAGCCCGCAACCTGTTTGAAAAAATCGCCCTGACCAACACCGGCTGCATGGGCCCCTGCATGATGGGCCCCAGCGTCCTGGTTTATCCTGATGCGGTGATGTACGGCAGGCTGAAAAAGGACGACGTCAAGACCATCATCGAGCAGCATCTGCTCGGCGGCGAGCCGGTGGCTGAGCTGATGGTTCCCGCCGAGATCTGGTAATGGCTTCGCTTGCGTTTGTAGAAGAGCGGGTAATGTTCAGCCCGAATATGCCCGCCGAAGTCAATCACCTGCTGCAAGCGGCCGTCGCCGCAAGCTCGACCGACCAAAGCGGCGCTGAGGCCTTATTTTTACAAGCGCATGCGCTGGATAGCCGCTGTTTGCAAACCTATTTTGCGCTGTATAAGTTTTATTTCTTCCAAAAACGCCTTGTCGACGCCGAACGGGTTGTTATCGCGGGCCTGGAGGAGTCGGCAAGACAAAGCGGCTTTCCCAGCGATTATCGCCGTTTGGCCCGGAACCGGCAGAAATGGAACTTGTATGCCAACGAGAGTTCCCTATTTTATTTGTACACCTTGAAAGCGTTAGCGTTTATCAAACTGCGGCTTGGCTTTACCATCGACGCACAACTCATTTTGTCGCACCTGCAACAACTGGACCCGGAAGATCTTTCCGGCGCGTCAGTGATTATGGATTTAGCGGCGGGAGTTACCGAATAATGGATTTATCCGAGCATATCGCAATAAACCGTCAACTGGCTGAATGCATCTGTCAGCGGCTGATTGACGAAATCGACGAACTGGGTTTTAGCTCAGCGGAAATCCAGCATTATCCGCGTTACGATGACGCCGTTTTCGTACTGGTCAAGGACCCTTATACCGGCGGGCATAACTTGACCGCTTACTGGTACGATGACGCTAAAAAACAACGTATCGGCAGGCTCCAGTTTAATAGCGACGGCACTTTTTACGCTGAATACGATGTGGTCAAACCGCATCCGGCCAAGCCCAAGCGTTTCGTCGAGGGCGTTACCGCCTGGGGCAAAGCCGAACAGATTAAATCCGAGCCCAAGTTGCTGGAAATGGCTGAATAGCCGACATGGAAAATCCGGCGCGAATTTATGAACTGTTACTGGATTATGCCGGCAGCGATACGGCAGTCACAGACTTAAACATCGGCCTGGTCTGGACGGTTTGCAAAGCACAGCACACAGGCCTGGCGATGAGTCCCGGCATACCGACCCGCACCCTGCCGTGGCCGGGCACCTTAGCCGGTAAGACATTATCGGAATTAGCCGGATGGATTACCGATTGGGAGCCTTACAAGGCGACGGTTGCGATGGCCGCGATTAATTGCAGCCTGAACCGCTATGAACCGCCTTCGGGAATCACCCTGCTGCCTGCTCCAGGCAACGCCAATCTGGCGGTTTTCGAGCATTTCCTGCCCCGGCTGCAAGGCAAGAAAGTCGTCGTAGTCGGGCGTTATCCGGGCATCGAGCGCTATGCCGAGCAAATCGATCTCAGCATCATCGAACGGCAGCCTACTTCTTCCGACTATCCCGATCCGGCCTGCGAATTTTTATTGCCGGACGCCGACTGGGTATTTTTAACGGCCAGCTCCATCACCAATAAAACCTTCCCTCGCCTGGCCGAGCTTGCAGGGCACGCCACCACCGTATTGATGGGGCCGACCGTCCCGTGGCTGCCCGAACTGCATGACTTCGCTATCGATTATCTGGCGGGCGTTGAAGTTATCGATCCTATAAAACTGTACCAAACGGCGGCGGAAGGCGGCGGCGTGCGTATTTTTGACGAGGCCGTGCGTTACCGGATCGTCGATCTGACGCCCGGCAACAGCATGATGTGGTTAAAGAACCAAATAGCGCAGGACTATAGCGACAGGCAGCAACTGAACCTGGCTATGGAGCAATGGTACGGCGCCGGTAACAAAGGCCGCTTTCCTGAATTTAACCGGCTCAATCAGGTAACGACCAAGCTTTCGCGTATGGACAGCAGTTACAAGCGGCTATGGGATGCCGGCAACTCGCTCTCCGAATCGAGTTAATGCAAGCTGAAAATATTTTTTACCACGAAGACACGAAGAACATGAAGGCTCTACAATCGCAACCGAATTTTCCGGTTTCCCCACGCTGCGTGAGAACGAAGTAAATCCGGCGATTCGGAACCAGCTCACCCGCGCTCCCCTTACTGAAATGTAGGGTTTACGACAATTACTCACAAAATCAATCAGCGTTGTTGAGTTAAACATCTATATCCACGACAAGAAAACCGCAAAAACATTCCTATCTTACTGTTTTAAAAGAAACATATAACAACACTCCAACATGGCATAAACCCTGCTTTATTGAGGTTAATACTTATCTTTACACCTTACCTTTCTGGAGAAAAAACAATGCTATTAGAAACCTACCAAGCTAAAGGGTTATTAACCGTCACGTTGGTCAACGGTCAAACCGGCACTGCGGGCGTTTATGCTTATCGCGGCGACCTGGTCATAAAAGAAGGCGCTCTGCGCGAAGGCTCGGCAACCGACCGCAAACCGCCCGAAGCCTTGCTGATCCATTCCGCCCTGATCGTTGAAAACGACACAATCAAATTCATCAACGGCCTGCTGCCTACGCTCGATTTGCTGCCCGTTTTTGTTGAAAAATACAAAGCCGATATTGCGGCAGACTGCACCGCTTTAATCTATGTGGAAAATATCGGTAAAGGCATGCAGGTTGAACTGGAAGGCGTGACTTATAAATTGCTTCCTTTCAAAGAAGGATTGGTTTGGAATGAGCTGCTTGAAGAACTGTATATCGAAAAAAGCGAGCTAAAGAATCAATCCGCCGAGGATAAAGTTGCCATCGCTTATGCAGCCGCCAAATCGTATAACCCGAAAACGCCGGTCGTTTCATTTGCCGAAGCGGAAGAAAACACTATAGAAGTGATTAAAGAAGCTGCGGTCGGTGCAATCTAAGGTTTTGGCGGCACCCTAAAATGGCGCCGCCGACTTTTTTGCCGCATTTACCATTTGCCGAGGAATATCCGCAGAAAATGCACTAAGTTAGGACATTCAAAACATGCCGATGCAAGATCTTTGGTGCAAACTCCACATAGCCGGACGTCAAAAAACAATAAGCATCTGTAACATAAGGATATTAATTGTTGGCACTATTTATGCTAAATATTTTATATGTAGATCATTTCATTATCGCTCCTCCTGGGTTTAATACCTTTGGCGCCCTATTTTCTCGACTAGGGCGCTTTTTTTTGCCTGATAAATTCGTGCCAATACCGGAAAACAAGGGCTAATCACGATTGTGGCAAATGATTTGCTTATTAATACAGTGTATCGCCCAGACTGCGTCAGAGAGGGCTTGCTAAATGACCGATAAGCATACACGAAGCAACAATAGCCGTTTTATTGTCAGCTTTACTACAACCTTTACGTCCTTTTGAGGAATGACCTTTCCGTCATTAACACCGCCATGAAATACAAAACAATCTCCGTTGCCGATTCTAAAAACCTGATTAAAGAATCCAAACCGATGATCCTGGACTGTAGAGATTTGAAAGATTATAGAGCCGGGCATTTGGAAGACGCGCTACACGTTCATGAAGGCCTGAAAGACTCATTAATTAAGCGCGGCGATAAGCAGCGCAGCTTGTTGATCTATTGTTATTACGGCCACGCCAGCGAGCATCTTGCCCAATTTTTCAGCGATTTCGGCTTCATCGATGTTTACAGCCTGGAAGGCGGTTATTCCGGTTGGAAAGACCAGCATCGGGAAGCATGATGAAACCTGAAATACGGGATTGGTTACAAAACCACTATTTTTCTGTAGCCCAACCGGCGTTAAAGAACAGCGACGGCATTTACCCGCTGATTTTGGCAAGCCAGAAAGGCCGCAGCGATGTAGTCAATTTTCTGATCGAACAGAATGCAGCGCTGGATGTAACCGATCAATACGGCAATAACGCATTGTGGGCCGCTTGTTATGCCGAAAGCAGCGCCTGTATCGATGCATTGATTCATGCAGGCATCGATATTAACCATCAAAACTCCGCCTCCGGCGCCACCGCCTTGCTTTTTGCCGCATCCAGCGGCAGAGAAAAAGTTGTTGCGCAACTATTGGCGGCCGGCGCCGATCCAAATCTTAAATCGCATGATGATTTCACTGCGCTGGACTTAGCCTCCACCAGAAAAATACTCAAACTTATCCAAGCTCTTAAACCAGGAGATTAAAATGGAAGCATTGCCCCGTGAACTGGCCTTACGCATTGCCTTAGCATCGCGCATCCTGCCCGGTATCGATATACCGAGGCTGCTGGAAATATTGCATGACCGAGTCGGCTCCCCGCTGGACGATGAAAAGCTAAAATCCATCACCGTCACCAATCTTAAAACCGGCTTAGGCAGCCTGGATGGAGAGGAAGACGGCGAGGACATCGGCATCGGTCTTGCCAACATCAAGCTGGCGGTGCGTTATCTGTGGGGAGACGAGGCCGAAGATGAAGACTTGCCGGAAATAATGCCTTACAAAGAAGGCGACATGCCCGATTCCATCCGCGTCGCGATCGGTTCGAACAGCGGCGCATTGATTAACGGACATTTCGGTTCCTGTATCCGTTTCCTGGTTTACCAATTATCGCAGCATGATTACCGGCTGGTTGATATACGCTCAACCATAGAAGCCGACAGCGCTGAGGATAGAAACCTGTTTCGCGCCAACCTGATTAAAGACTGCCATGTGATGTTCGTGCAATCGATCGGAGGTCCGGCTGCCGCCAAAGTGATACGCGCCGATATTTACCCGATCAAGGTTCCCGACGTCACCGAAGCGGTGGACCAGTTAAAGGAATTCCAGAAAGTATTCGATGCGCCGCCGCCGTGGTTCGCCAAAGCCCTGGGGCGTTCGGCCGAAGAGCGAGTCAGGTTTACTCATGATGAGGTCTGTTAAGACACACCGATACAATAAAATCCAGAAAATCAGTGAGCATTCGAAATCCCGTTCGCCCTGTCGAATGGGGTGAGCGGGAACAGGCTCCACACGTACCAACTGATTTTTTTAGAATAAAGCAAGTTGTAGGGGGCAAATAGCCCCCACCCGCTTTACTCCCATCCCTCCAAATCCATCATGGAGGGCCGATATGTAATTCGCTTAGGCCCTTAAAATGATAGATTGGACTGTAGATCGGGAGGCGCAACTTGCCTATTCCTATGAACGTTTCGCGCAAGCCAAGGTTTTTGTGTTTCGCAAATGGTGCGAGCAGGCTGCCGAACGAGGCGTACTCGCACCCACCGATCTGTCCGGCTCGTGCAAATATGGCAGCTTGTTCATGAACCGGGTTTTCGGCGGGGCTATCTGCGGCCACTATGAACATCAATACAATATCATCGACGGACGGATAGTCGATCTCAGTCACGACGCCATCGATGTCGGCAGAATCACAAATCCCTACCTTCATGAGCCCGATTTCTTCAGCATCCCGGAAAAGCAGGCCTCGCTGAATGGCTGCCTGCCGCGCGTCGAACGCTGGGTCGCCCAATTTATGGAAGAGATCAAAGGGTTTGAAGTTCCGGCTTCAGCCGGAAGTTAACGCACTTGGCCTTCATCTTAGGATGAGGTTAAAAATAACGTCCCGAAATCACTGCCTTCTATCGTCAAGCTGTTCGTGCTGACCCTTCGACTACGCTCAGGACTAAAGGCCTTGTCGAAACATGATCGGATTGACGACAGACCGAAACTTTTGTTAGCCGCTCGGGCATCAGAGAGTTGCCGAGGCTTCGTAAAACTCACGGTCTTGGTCATTGGCGTAAAGGCTTTGCTACAGACGCTCGGCTCGTGAAGCCGAAACTCACGGGTATGAGGCTACAGGCATCGGGAAACGCGAATTTAAAATTAAACGTTATACTGACATACAACCATGAATAAACACGAATTTGCTATATGCGTTGATAACCACGGTTATGAAGTCTCGCTGGAATGGACCCTGAAATCAATATTGAGAATGACGCACTTAAGATTGATAGTAAAAATTCGCGGCATTCAGCCAGGAAACCGGAATAATTCGAATGATTTCACAGCCCGTTGCATGTCTCCATATTGCTAAAGCGGCAGCCATAAAAAAAGGCCTTCGATAAAGCGAAGGCCTTTTTTATTATGCGTTCGACCGGCTCACTGTAAGAGCGAGCTGCAAAGCACATTAATATCCGTAATTCTCATCGTTCGAACCCGTATCAAAATCATACTCATGTTCAATATCCGTGATTTGTGATTTTCTACGCTTCAAAAAAATTCGACTACCCTCGGATGATTCCAGAATCATTTCAACAGAGCCCCCCAAGACAAAATTATACGAGAGTATTTTAAAATCATTCGGCATACCCTGTACCTTCACATGATTACCTATAATCAATACGTTGCTCATACTGTTCTTCTTTTACCCACACGGGACGCTAGTAATAAAATGAATGTCGAAAAAATCAACTTAGTCTCTACCGGCAAAAACGTAAAACCAAGTACAGATTAATTATAAGCTATTTTTAATCGCCGACACGATAAAATAACGAATATTCTTGCTACAAAATAATTAGTTATGTGATCGACTTAAACTATTTTATAAAAACCGGACCTCAGCGCCTCACCCTTTCATGATCTTCATCCACATGACATGGAATGGAATGGAACCGCCTGAAATCCACAACCGCATCCATGTTAAAATTCACAAACCCAAATACATCCCCTCTCAAAAACTAACCCATGCCTGAATTACCCGAAGTTGAAACCACCTGCCGAGGCATAGCCCCGCATATTGAAGGACAAATCATTAAGCAGGTCATCGTCCGCCAGCCCAAACTACGCTGGCCGGTGCCTGAGACGCTCAATCGAGACTTAACGGGACTCTGCATTCAATCGGTTTCCAGGAGAGCGAAGTATCTGTTGTTTTCCACCGCTTCCGGCACGGTGCTTCTGCATTTAGGCATGTCCGGCAATTTACGGATTATGTCTTTAGATCAAGCGGCAGGCAAACACGACCATGTCGATTTTGTTTTTACTGACGGAACGGTGCTGCGTCTTAATGATCCTCGCCGGTTTGGCGCGGTGTTATGGACAACAAAACCCGCAGCAGAACATCAATTACTCAAAGATTTAGGCCCGGAACCGCTGCTATCCGATTTTAACGGCGAACTGCTTTACTCGTTGTCCAAAAACCGAAAGACAGCGGTAAAGTCATTCATCATGGATAGCCACATCGTTGTCGGAGTGGGGAACATTTATGCCAATGAGGCCTTGTTTATGGCCGGCATACTGCCTACGCGCCAAGCCGGCAAAGTGTCTTTGGCGCGCTATCAAAAGCTGGCGGAGTGCATTCGAGTCGTTTTACAGCAAGCCATTTTACAAGGCGGTACAACGCTGAGGGATTTTGTCAATGAAACCGGAAAACCCGGTTATTTTCAACAGCGGCTTAGGGTTTACGGTCGCGCCGGACTACCGTGTGTCAGCTGCAATCAGCCGCTAACAGAAATCAGGATAGCCAATCGATCAACGGTGTTTTGTCCTAATTGCCAGAGATAAGCATCTTAAACCGGACGATCTAGGCGTGCTGTGTGCTGTTTTTGCACCATCTAAAGCCTCTGCTTTGCTACTCTATACCCCGCATAATTTTCGTGATTCTTGGACATTAGGCTGATCAATACAATTTACAGTAATGTGTGACGATTAACAGACCTATAAAAAATGGATAGTACAATCAAATTGCTTACAACTAAATCAATCAGGTGGATACGATGAAATCAAAAAGAAAAACATTGTCTCTAGCGTTCAGCACCTTGCTGACAACAGGAGTGGTAAGTTATCCGGTGCCTGATTATACTAATCTTCAACTCAATTCTAACAGTAAACCACTATCTTATTAATGACCCTGAGCAAAGATAAACAGCCAACGGGATACTGCAAAATTATGCGCAACCAGTCAGAATACAACACAGGATTTACGCTGCTTGAGCTGATGATTACCATCGCCATCGTGGGGATACTGGTAGGAGTTGCCATCCCCAGCTTTACCTCCATCATCACCAGCAACCGATTGACGGCCTATGCCAATGAATTGGTGACGACATTAAATTTGGCCCGTAATGAGGCGGTAAAACGAGGCATCTCGGTAACAGTACGAAAAGTTGACGACAATTCGTTTACCAACAAAGGTGCCGGGGCAAACTGGGAAGACGGGTGGGACATTTTTACAGATGCCGACAGCGATGGCAATTTCGAAACGGGAGATGTTCTTATCAGAACCTACGATCCTTTAAAGTTCTCCTATACTTTACGGGGCAATAATTTTTCAAACTTCATTCGCTTTGCCTCATCCGGACAAAGTAATACTAACGGCAGTTTTGTCATTTGCGATAACAGCGACGGCAATAATGTTCCAGAAGCAAATACATCCAAACTTATCATTGTTAATTCAGTCGGACGAGGACGTATGGGTTTAGATAGCAATAATGACGGAATCCCCAACACTGATACTACGGCCACTGCGGCATCCAATATTACGTCTTGTATTCCTTAATGTGCTGAAACGTGAAAACAAACACCGGATTTACTCTAATTGAAGTTCTGATAGCCATGCTGGTGCTGGCGGTCGGCTTGCTCGGCTTGGCTGGCTTGCAGGCCACAAGCCTTAAAAATAGCCAGAGCGCCTACAATCGCAGCCAAGCCACACAATTGGCCTACGACCTCTCGGACAGAATGCGGGCCAATATCATTGGAAAGGCTAACTACACTACCGTTCTCCCGAGCTCGGCCACAGCAAAACCAAATTGCCTGACTACAACCGGGTGCAGCCCGGCTGACATGGCGGAAAACGATCTCTTTGAATGGAACAGCGCTGTGCGTAACAGCTTACCCAGCGGTATTGGCACCATAGCGGTTACAAGCAATACGTTTACCATTACGATCACTTGGGATGAAGACAGGGATGGCGATGACAGCAATAATCACAACTTTCAAACTCGCTTTCAATTATGAGAAATAGCCCCTATCAAACCGGAATAACCTTGATAGAAATCATGATTGCCTTATTGATTGGCGCATTTTTAGTAGGTGGTGTGTTACAGATTTTTATCGGTAGTAAGCAAACCTACAGAATGCAGGAAGGTTTATCCCGATTGCAGGAAAATGGCCGATTTGCGCTGGATTTTTTAACCAATGATATTCGCATGGCTGGCTTCATGGGATGCACCAGTCAAGCCACGCTTACTAATACGCTGAATACGCCAACGAGTTTTTTATATAATTTCGGTAAGGCTATTGAGGGATTTGAATCAACCGACGCATCGGCATGGACACCTACGATAGACGCCGCGATCACTTCCCCACTCGGTGGCTCCGACGTCATCACCATTCGCCGAGCGGATGATCAAAGTTTTACAGTGACCACGCATGCGACCAGTACCGACGACCTTACATTAGACGCAACCGCTACTACCGCAAATTTGAGAACCGCAGGTTTTTTAACGTCCGCAGGCGCAAACAATTGCACTATTGCTGTAGTCTCCGATTGCTCAGCAACCGCAGTATTCCAGGTCAGCGCAATAACCGGAAGTATTCTTTCTCATAACACCGGCAGCGGCTGCACACCCGATAATTTGACGAATGATTTGGGTAAAACCTATGTTAACGGTCAAGTCTACCCAATCAACACCGTTAGTTATTATATAAGAACGGGCTCCGGCGGCCAGCCCTCGCTTTATCGGCGCATTGGCTCAAATGCAGCAGAGGAATTAGTGGAAGGCATAGAACAGATGCAGATTTTATACGGAGAGGATACCGATCCAACGCCAGATGGAGCGCCCAACTATTATGTTTCGGCAAACAATGTGATTGATATGACCAAGATAGTCAGTATTCGTATCAGCCTGTTGGCAGTAACTCTTGACGACAACCTCGCCGCAGAACCATTAATATATACCTACAATGGAGCAACAACTCCAGCAACGGATCGTAAAATCAGACGGGTTTTTAATACAACCATTGCCGTGCGCAACTAGCTGTCATAAAACAGAGACTCTCATGAATAACAAACAAATGACCGCACCCAAGCTCCCCAGCAGCCATTCGATTTTGCACGGCACGGCAACGGCTCCTACTTTGGATTCCCCACTTACTGCATCCACTTACGCGCCCAAGGGTGTGCAACCGAAAGCCTCTTCTCAATCCGGCGTTGTACTGATAATCAGTTTAATTATGCTGCTGCTATTGACTCTGATAGGCACCACCGGCATGCAATCAACCTCGTTGGAAGAAAAAATGGCCGGTAACATCCGTGACAAAAATTTAGCTTTTCAGGCTGCTGAATCCGCGCTTAAAGCAGCGGAATCCAGTCTAATTTCGCCAGCCGTATTACCAACATTTACCGATGCAGGTACTGGTGGTTTTTATAAGGACACTTCCACCATTCCAACCGACTCCGCAATTTTGACTGACAGTTTTTGGACAACCAATCCAGTTGCTAGGTCTTCGGTCAGTACATTAGGCAACGGTATCACCACCCCGGTTTATATCATTCAACAATTACCGGCCGCCTGTTTTGGCACCTGTCCTCCCGATCCGACTACAACACCTTATAAAATTACCGTTAGAGCAACCGGCGGAACCACCAACGCAGTGGTTATTTTGCAATCAATCTATTCGCCCTCTTAAATCAGATCACACAGGCTTTAAGACCTATCAATCCTACCGAAACCCTCTTATCGGAGATTTGAAATGAACACCGTTAAACATCACCATTACCTTATCTCCAAAAGCTTGCTGTCCCGGTTAATGCTGAGTTTAATGATTGGACTTTCGGCCAATATCAGCCATGCAACTATTTCGCAAACACCGCTATTTCTAACCCTGAGCGTAACGCCTATCGTTATGTTGAATGTCTCCAAGGATCATCAATTGTATTTTAAGGCCTTTGATGATTTTTCCGACTTGGATAAAGATGGCACCCCTGAAACAACTTACAAACACGGCATTGATTATTATGGCTACTTCGACAGCTACAAATGTTATAGCTATAACACCACTAACAACCGGTTCGAACCCAGTTCGACAACATCCACTAAATACTGCACAGGTCTGTGGAGCGGCAATTTTTTAAATTGGGCCAGTATGACCCGTATAGACACCATCCGTAAGATTCTTTATGGTGGCTTGCGTTCTACCGACATCGGTTCCACTACTACCACTACCAGCACCACAACACCTGCTGTTTCTACATCCACTGTCTCAGGAACTACCACAACAAGCCACCCTGCCCCTACTAAAAGTGGCGCCAGTCCCTATACCTATACCACTACTGCCACAAAGACTCTTACTTCCAGCACGGGCTGTCCATCAACCCCTGCGACAGTGACCTCCACCTTGCCCAGCTCCAGCTCTGGCAAGGCCGTATACACTTACACTTTCGACTACAGCACATCCTCCTCAACCTCAAGTACGAATTCGACAACATCAACCGCTGGGTCAACCACATCAACTGTCAACACAGCTACAACTAGCAACATTACAAACACCTCTACAACTACTTTTACTAATGTTGGCAGCAGCAATCGCCTGCGCACCACATCAATTTCTTATGCTCCAACAGGTAGCTGCACCACCACGGATGGCGTTTCCAGTCAAAACTTTATTATAACCATGTTCGTCACAAGTAGCGAAGCTACGGTCGCCGATATGACCGTAACAACTGTAACTTCCACCACCCCATCCACAACCACAACCATATCCACAACCACGACCACCGCTACAACCTCACCCAGTACCCCTCTTACCGTGTTAGAGCGTAGTTATTTACCCAACGATGCCCACAGTTTCGCTAAATTCTACAATGGCTCCGACTTAACCCAACTTACGCCTTTCACATCCACAGACGTTGCAAGTGGCGTTACTCTTTGCAATACGACAGTATCAAGTACGGTCTTGTCCCAAAGTGTTACAGATGCCCCGCTCATTCGAATCGCTAAAGGCAACTATTCCCTTTGGGCCGCTAACGAACGCTGGCAATGCCTATGGTCAGAAGAGCAGTCTGCCTCAAACAGCAATTCATCTACTGATTCAGGCATTAGTGCGGCAAGCAGCAACCCGGACAAAGCCACTAAAGGCCTGGGTTCTAAAGATTATATTGCCAAGGTAGAAGTCTGCGACAGCAGCCTTATCGGAACAGAAAATTGCAAAACATATCCCGACGGCGCAATAAAGCCGATCGGTTTACTCCAAACCTACGGCGATGACGACAAATTACGCTTTGGCATGGTGACAGGTTCTTTCGGCAAAAATAAATCCGGCGGCGTATTGCGTAAAAACGTGTCTTCCATTGGCGACGAAATAGATGTCACTACCAGTGGAACCTTCAAATCGGCTCCATCAACAGGCGGAATCATTGATACCCTAAACAAATTGAGAATTCATGGATACCGTCACGATGACGGCACCTATTTCGGCACTACAGGCAGTAATAACTGTACTTGGGGCCTAAATACTTTTACCGATGGCAATTGCAGCAATTGGGGTAACCCCCAATCTGAGATATTTCTGGAATCCCTGCGTTATCTGACTAATCACAGCGCCTTAAATGCATATCTCCCGACCAGTCCTAATACAGACTCATCCTATATTCCAGGCTTGACAGTCGCCACTCCAATTAACCCTATTAGTGATACCCAATGGTGTGCAAAGCTGAATGTCATCCAGTTTAATGCCAGCACCAGCTCATATGACGGCGACCAGCTCAGCAATGTTGCCGATATTACCGCCACCGCCATGAAGGACTTAACTGACCCGGTAGGTGTAGGTGAAAACATTCCAGGCAACAGCTACTTTGTTGGCGAAAATGGCACTATCAACAACCAATTATGTACAGAAAAAATCGTAGACAACCTCAGTAATGTGAGAGGCACCTGCCCTGATGCGCCTCGCCTTTCCGGTTCGTACCATATTGCCGGGCTAGCTCAATTTGCCCATAACAACGACATTCAACTCACCTTGGAAGGTGACCAACTAGTGACAACCTATGGAGTTGCCTTATCTCCTGCAATTCCCAAGATTATAGTTCCGGTACCCGATAGCGCCACCAAAACAGTAACCATATTGCCCGCCTGTCAAAATTCAACTGTGGGTGGTAACTGTGCCATTGTTGACTTCAAAATTGTTCATCAAGACTGTTCCCTGCTTTCACCCGCCCCTTCCGCATCGAACTGCGGCAAGGTTTATGTTAATTGGGAGGACAGCGAACAAGGCGGAGACTTTGACCAGGATCAATGGGGCGTTATAACCTACAGTGTGAATTCAACTCAGATTAAAATTACAACTGACGTTATTGCACAATCGACCCCTTATAAAATGGGATTTGGTTATGTTCTAAGCGGCACAACCAAAGACGGCTTTCACGCACACTCCGGCATTAATAGCTACACATATACTGATCCGCAAGGAACAGCCGCCTGCTCCAATTGTGCAACTGCAAATGCGGCTAGTAGTGAGACCTATACAATTGGCACCAGTTCTGCTCTTAGCTTACAACAACCTCTTTATTACGCCGCCAAATGGGGAGGTTTTACCGACAGCAACAGCAACAGCAAGCCCGATCTACAGAACGAATGGGACAGTAATGGGGATGGAATCCCGGATCGCTACTTTTATGCCACTGATCCACGCGAATTGGCCACTTCTTTAAGTGCTGCTTTCGCTAATGTAGTTGCCACCAGTTCATCTTCTTCCGCTGTGGCAGCCAATTCCACTCGCTTAGATACGGGTACTCTAGTCTACCAAGCTAAATTTAACTCTGGAGAATGGAGCGGCCAATTGGTGGCGTATAGTGTCAATACTAGTACCGGGGCGTTAACAACCGTGTGGGAAGCCTCTACATTGCTTCCAGCCTACGGCAGCCGAAATATCTATACTTATGACCCCTCAGCGGCGGCAGGACTGCACGGCGTTCCTTTTGAGTGGGCTAATCTAACGGCTACGCCGGTAGGCGCATCACAGCAGGATTACCTGAATGAGTTGGCAGGAATTAGCGACGGCAATGCCGAGTTGCGTGTTAACTGGTTACGTGGTGACGATGCCAAGGAGCAAAAAAATGCTGGAGGTATTTTTAGGAATAGAACCAACTTCCTGGGCGACATCATTAATTCCGACCCCGTGTATGTGGGTATTCAAGATTATGGCTACAGTACATTGCCCGGTGCAGAGGGTGCTAGTTATAGCACTTTTCGGTCTTCCAGTGCATATACGACCAGGCGACCTATGCTTTATGTGGGAGCTAATGACGGGATGTTCCATGGTTTTGATGCCAAAAGTACGGGAACAGGCGGACAGGAAATATTCGCTTACATTCCCAATGCATTATTTCCTGAATTGAGCAAATTGACTTCTCCAAACTATGCCCACCAATATTATGTAGACGGTATGTCTGGCGTCAGCGACGTGTATTATGATTCGGCATGGCACACTTTATTGGCTGGCACCACGGGAGCGGGTGCCCGTGCGGTGTTTGCACTGGATGTAACCAATCCTGATGGCTTTAGTTCCAGCAGCGCATTATGGGAGTTCACCAACGCCAATGATGCCGATTTGGGCTATACCTTGGCGCAGCCCTCAGTGGTCAGAATGCAAGATGGTCATTGGGCTGTGATTGTTGCTAATGGCTATAGCAGTGATAACGGTCACGCCGTGTTGTTTGTCCTAGATGCTAAAACCGGTGCAGTGTTACAAAAAATCGATACCGGCGTTGGAACCATGACTAACCAAAATGGTCTTTCATCACCGCTTGCCGTTGATACTAATGATGACCATAGCGTCGATACTGTTTATGCCGGAGATTTATACGGCAATTTATGGAAGTTTGATGTTTCCGGTAGCGCCGGTAGCTGGCCTGTTCCCGGCAGTCCATTTTTTGTCGCTTGCACAACATCCGGAACAACCTGCAGTACAGCTAATCGTCAACCCATCACCGGTAAGCCTAACGTGGGTCTAGTAGGAGAGTTAGGTTCCGATCAAAATGGTGTGGGACGAATGATTTATTTCGGCACCGGCAAGTATTTTGAAACAGGCGACAACATTATTGGTGATACGCCTCAAGTGCAAACCTTTTACGGATTATGGGACAAAGGCTCGGCAATAATCGACCGGAGCTTGTTGCAAGAGCAAACTATCGATTTTGATAGCATAGCAACAACAGTAGGAGGCGTACCAAGCACCAAGCCAATTCGTGTTGTATCAAAAAACCCCGTATGTTATGCAGCCACTAGTACCGGTTGCACGGCAAGCAGCTCACTAAAGACCGGTTGGGCATTAAATTTACTTAAGCCTGTAAATATAGCCCTTGGTGAGTTGGTTGACAGCTACCCTCTCGTTCGCCGAGGCTTAGTGGTGTTTTCTACCAAGATTCCCAACTCTGATCCATGCGCTTCCGGTGGTAAATCACGTTTAATGGAAGTCGGGGCGCTCAGTGGTGGAGAATTTAGTGGGCCGCCTTTTGATGTTAACGGAGATGGTCAGGTTAATAATGATGATTTTGTGCTGATCAATGGTGTTAAATACGCAGTATCGGGCATTGATCTGGGGATCGGCATTACTAAAACACCGGCGGTAGTTGAGGGTTCTTCCGTTGATTTCAAATACCTCAGCGGATCATCCGGACAGATGGGTATTGTTAATGATGCAGGGAGCAGCGGCGCTACTAGCGGTGGCGGTGGCGGTGGAATTCGGCGGTCTTGGCGGCAATTGAAGTAATTACATAAGGTGGATAATACTATTTTACCCACCTCTTTTCTGGATACCGTACCTAAATAACACTGAAAAAATATTATGAAACAAACACAACAAGGCTTTACCCTGATTGAGCTGATGGTTACCGTGGCAATCATTGGTATTTTAGCCGGCATCGCTTACCCCAGCTATCAAGACAGTGTGATGAAATCACGGCGAGCGGATGCAAAAGGTATTCTGTTGGGCTTGGCTAATGCCATGGAACGGCGCTTCACAGAAACAAACAGCTATGTCGGTGCTGCGGGCACAACGGCCACACCGGCGGACACGGGAACGCCCCGAATTTACACTATCCCGGCTGAGACCGCCCGGTATTACACGGTAACCATTAGCGCGGCGACTGCCAGCAGTTACAGCTTAAGCGCCGCACCTGCCGGAGTCCAGTCATCTGATAAATGCGGCACATTAACGTTGACTGACACCGGTGTCAAAGGCGTTACCGGAGCTGCAACCGGCATCACAGCAGCCGATTGTTGGTAAACGTTAAGCCACAAACTAAGGCGAAGGGGATACGATAGCCGGGGCTTGATCCTTGCCTGTTGTAGCCGTAACCAACAGTCCGGCAGCCGCCTCGCCATCCGGGGTTTTATTCAGCATAGGCGCCAGCGTAGGTTCCAGGAATTTGATGATTTGTACCGGCAAGGAACTGGTAAAGTGATAACGCTCGGCATCAGGCCCCGCGACATACGCGGTAATAACGCCGAAAAAACGGTCGCCAAGAAAAAACGTAAAAGTGGCGGCGCGGCTGATAAATATCGAGTCAATCAAGCGCCCGCCTGCGCCCCATATCTCCCGACGATGATCCCCGGTCCCGGTTTTGCCGCCCACCGACAACGGCTTACCGTCGGCGCTTTTGTAAACGCCACGAAGCCGCCCCGCCGTCCCAGCCTCGACCACACCGATAAGCGCGCCGCGTGCCACTTTGGCTATCTCGGGTGCAAGCACCTGCTGGCCTTCCTCTGGCAGCTTGTCCAGCACCGTCTCGTAAGGCGTTGCCTGCGCGTAATGCAGGCTGTCAAAGCGGACCGTCGGCAATCTTACGCCGTCATTGCGTAAAATGCCCATCAGTTCGGCCAATGCCGCAGGGCGGTCGCCCGACGCGCCGATGGAGGTCGCGTAAGACGGCGTTAATGACCCGAACGGATAACCCAAACGGTCCCACGCGGTATGAATCTGCTTGAAAGCCTCATCTTCCAGCAAGCTCATGATGCGCCGCTGCTGGGCGCTTATTCTGCCGCTTTTAAACAGCCACCGGTAGACATCCTGCCGCTGTTCGGTGCTGGCGGCTATAACTTCGGCACGCGTGGCATCGGGATGTTGCACCAGATAGCTAACCAGCCACAATTCGAGAGGATGAATTTTGGTGATATAGCCTTGATCCTGTAAATCGAAATTCGCCGGAGAATATTTCTGATGCAGCTGTTCAATATCCTTTGCATCCAGATGGGTAGCCGTCAAATGGGCGTTCAAATAGCTGCGTAGCGCTTTGGTGTCGGCATTGGGATAAACGGCTTGGTAAAGCATGGCCAGACGCGACGGCTTGGCATACACCCTCTGTGTCAACATCTCCATGATTTCGTCGGTCGGCTTGCCGTGGTATTTGTCGTAAAAACGCCTCAAATAAACCAGGCCTTCCTTATCCGCAAAACGTTCGAGGTATTCCTGGCGGCGTGGGTCATCAGGAATTTCCAGCCACCGCGCTATGCCTTCCGGTTTATAAAGATGGTGATAGACCAACTCGCGCATTAAGCGGACGAACACCAGATTGACCGAATCGCGCAATGCATCCCGCACCGACATGATTTTTTGATTCTCATCCGGGGTGAAATTATTGAAATGATGGACGCCGCCCCCGGTGTAAAAATCTTCGTAGGGGCTGGCGGAATAGCGCTTATCCAGAGCCTGATTCAACAAGTCCTCCAGCGTTATTTTCGGATTCACCCGCAACTGCCCGATAACCCAGGCCGATATGTAATCGCGCGGATGCAGTTCAACCCGGCCCAGCTCCTTCGTCGGCAGGTCTTTATATTGCTGATAGACCTCGGTAACGAGTTCCAGATAATGCACCATCGTCCGCAACTTGGCGGTTGAGCCCAGGTCAAGCCGTATGCCTTCGTTAATGTCGAGCGGCTGATCATAATTATCGGTTTGGATGCGCAGCAGATTGCCTTTTTCGCCGCGCTCAAACAGCATCAGACTATAAACGATGGGGGCAAGATCGATATCTTCATTCAGCATCCTAAAGCCCAAAATACCGGCGGCGCGGGCTTTATCGGGTTCGTTCAGCTGGCGCAACGCCTGAGTGACGGCCTGTTGGGTACTGTAATCAAGCGTGGTTTTAACGGTTAAATCCAGGCGATCCAGCTCATAGTTGGACTTTACTCCCAGCGTCCTTGCCAGACGGGTACGCAACACATTCTGGGTCTTTTGTTCGGCCATGAATTTGGCCGGCAGCTGATCGGACTTTGAAAGACGGACCGTAGATTCCTGCAAGGCCGCATCCCGTAACGATGCCGAAATAACGCCCTGTTCCGCCAACACGCGCAAATAACTGTCGGTCAGGTTTTGCAGCACGCCATAACCGGAACCCAGCAGATAGGATGGACGTCTTTGCGACAATAGGATGCTAAGCACCTGCCGGTAGGCTTGCGCCTGTTGCCGGGTAACCCGTTCGCTTGAATTGATCGCTTTCGGTCGCATCGGTTCCCTACCGATTGCGACACTTCCGCCATCCATGGCAGTCGGACTAAGCAGTTGGTTTACCGTATTAAAATCGGCCCCGAACCAAGCCGACAAGCCGTCGCCCAGCCCGTGAACCTCGCCCAGTTTCGCGGTCGCGGCAAGGGGCATCGAGTTTAAATAGGCCAGCGCAATTTGCCGCCTTGTTTCACGCGTATCCGGCCCCTGCAGATAGGCACGCAGCGATGCGCTACTCATTTGGCGGAATTTTTCCACCATCGACTCGGTATAGCCGTCCGGCGAATGGCGGTATTTTTCCAACTGCGTAGCCAGGGTGCTGCCGCCCGGCACATTAATATCCGCGCCCAGCTTCCGCGCCATCATTTGCACGGCGGCAAAGCCTAGACGATCCCACTCTACTGCCGGATTAACCGTCGGGTGGCTTTCGTTAAGCAACTCCCGGTTTTCGATAAACAGCAAGGTATTCAGCACCAGCGGCGGGATGGCGTTAAAATCGGGGTAACCGTGGCTGGGATAGATCGCGCTGAATATCGTTTGCCCGGCCTGGTCGACAATACGAAGCCCGGCCCGGGTTTTCTCCTGATAAATCGGAAACAGGCCGTAATCATCGACCAGCCGGCTCATCATCGGCGAAATGGATGCCTGCGTGGTAACGCCATAGCCCAGCTTTTCCAGGCGTGCGATTTCGTCCGACAACAGCGTATAGCCCAAGCGCTGATCATAAGGGCCGTGATCGGGATAACGTATCGCCGAACTATGCCCCGGCTTGAGTTCCGAGCTTAATTGCTTGCTGATTGCCGAAAGGTAGCGGGCCTGATATTTGGAGGTCTGCACCTCTTTTTTTACCAGCGTGTAAACAGTTATTCCGATTACCGCGCATCCGGCCAAAATATAAAGCAGCAGCAGCCGTGAAAGCGCTCGTTTATGCATTTTCAACGGAACCGTTCAAACTTTCTGCCTTCAGTATTAGCATCAAAATAATTGCATCTCTTTATACGGCGGGGGCTAAGCCCCGCTCCGTTGACCAACATGATATGCGGTCAATTATAACCACTCGCGTGCAACAATGGTAATAGAAAGGACACTTGCCGATTTGGCAAAACCTATATTAGATTTTTACATCGGCTAAGTGCAACGTTACAATCAGGACTGCCTATCGCCACTATCCAACAACACTATGGCCGAATCTTATACCCGGTTCCGCGACATTTCCGTCAGCGAAAGAATTTTAAATACCGTATTTCTGCTAACAGTGGGACTCGGCTATCTGGTCGCATTGACCAATCTGTATTACACCCATCAGGGGCATGACGGGGTCGCCGGATTGTCCATTGCCGATGTAACCATTAACTATCACGGCTCAAATGACCAGACGCGATTGGGCTCCGCCATTAACGGCATCATGGAGCCGAACCTGACATATAAAAACGATAAGGAAGTCATCTTAAAATGGATACAAGACGGCGCCGATGAACCTGATTATGTGCTAAAAATCGCCGCGATATTAAACCGCGACTGCATTAAATGCCATACGCCCACGATCAATCCCTCGCTGCCCGATTTGACTAATTACGAGGGCGTATCCGAAGTGGCTCATTCCGGCGGCGCGTCGTATCCGCGTTTAATCCGGGTTTCCCATATCCATTTATTCGGCATTGCGTTTATTTTGTATTTCATCGGCAGGATTTTCCTGCTTTGCGACATCAATGTGATCGTGAAGCGAGTGGCGGTAGTGATCCCTTTTGCCGCGATGTTATTGGATGTCCTGTCGTGGTTTATTACCAAATCCATTCCGTCATTCGCCTACGTGGTCGTGGCCAGCGGCGCGTTAATGGGGATTTCGATGGGACTGCAAATACTGCTCAGCGTTTATCAAATGTGGTTTTATGCCAGGGATAAAAGCTGAATCTGGAAAAGCTATCTGACGCACGAAGAGTTTGAAGCCTTACGCGTTTATCTTCGCATTCTCGGCGACTGCTCCAGCATTGTTCTACCCTGGAGTGCAGGCAGAGCTTGCACTCCGGCGTGGAAAATACAGAGTCATTTCCCGCCATCTGTGATTGATTAAAGGCTGACTGATCGCCCGCCGAGACCGTATCAGGGTATAAACGCCGCGCCACCACGCTGTTCATGTATAATTTCGCACTATGAGCATTATAAAAAAACTTGCCTCCCAAACTGCGATTTACGGCATCAGCAGCATTTTCGGCCGCTTCCTGAACTATCTGTTGGTGCCGCTGTATACCTACTACTTCACGGCGGCGGAATACGGCGTAGTGTCGGAATTTTACGCCTACGCCGGATTTTTTTCCGTGCTGCTGCTGTTCGGCTTTGAAACCGGCTATTTCCGGTTTCGGGACAAGGAACACGCGGGCCGCGATGTCGCCTATTCAACAGCGTTGATGTTCGTAGTGCTGGTCAACCTGGGCTTTTTTGCCCTGATACTGTTGGTCAATACCCGGCTTTCAGCTGCGCTGAATTACGCCAACCACCCGGAATACGTGCTGTGCTTTAGCCTGATTTTAATCCTGGACGCTATCGCCGCGATTCCGTTTGCCCGGCTGAGGGCGGAAAACAGGGCATTCCGTTTCGCCGGCGTCAAGATCATCGAGATAGGCGCCACCGTGCTGCTCAGCCTGTTTTTCATCATTTATTGCCCCAAGGTCTACGCAAAGAATCCCGACTCATGGGTAACACTGGTCTACAACCCGTCCATCGGCATCGGCTATATTTTTATCGCCAACTTAATGGCCAGCGGCTTCAAGTTTTTGTTGCTTGCGCCCCAGCTGTTCGGTCTCGCCTGGGGTTTCGACCGTGCATTATTCGGCCGCATGGTTCGCTATTCATTGCCGATGGTGGCGATCGGTTTCGCCGGGATTATCAACGAAATGCTGGACCGCGCCTTGTTAAAATACCTGCTGCCTTACGATGTCCAGACCAACATGAAGATGTTGGGGATTTACAGCGCCTGCTACAAATTGTCTATTTTGATGTCGCTGTTCATACAGGCCTTCCGTTATGCCGCCGAACCGTTTTTCTTCGCTTACGCGGGCAAAAGCGATGCCCGCCAGGTTTACGCCGTGGTGCTTAAGTTTTTTGTCATTTTCTGCGTATTCATCTTCCTGCTGGTGACTTTATTTATCGATTTCTTTAAATATTTTGTCGGCGACGAGTTCCGCGCCGGCCTTGAAGTCGTGCCGATTCTGCTGTTGGCTAATCTTTGCCTGGGCATTTATATTAACCTGTCCATCTGGTATAAGTTAACCGACCGCACCTTGCTAGGCGCTTTGGTGTCTTTGACCGGAGCGGCGCTGACCATCGCACTCAATGTCTGGTGGATACCGCTGTTCGGTTATGTCGGTTCGGCTTGGGCGACCTTGGCCTGTTACGGCAGCATGGCTGTCGTCTCGTACCTGCTGGGGCAAAAATATTATCCGGTGAATTACGATGTCAAACGCGTGATCGCTTATATCGGACTGGGCATCGGTTTGTATTATGCTCACGGGCAATTATTGCCGACTATCGCTTGGCAACCGTGGCTACTGGCGAGTGCATTGATGTTGCTTTATGTGCTGATTACCGCACTATTTGAGGGCCGTCAGGCAAATGTTGGGCTACGGGATAATCATTAGCCCAACCCACACTGCATGCAACGCCTCGCGCGCCATCGGCAACATAATTCGGATGCACAACGATTAAATTTTGCCGCTCATTACCAATCGGCAGCATTACGGGTTAGTTTAAATAACTAACGACTAGAAAATTCAGTTTTTATCTCAATAGGTATCATAACCTATAGACGGAGTCCTCTAAAAAGCAAACAATGCCCTTGCATTTAATTCTGATTGCCCCAGGCCGTATAAGCGAAAAAGATTGCCGGAGCTCCGAAGAAAATAGTCCATCTGAATACACTTTATTGTTTATAAACCTAAGCTTTATGGGCAAATATTTAGTTCAACGTGCTTTTAACTTTTCAGCTGATACGCTTTAGCACAATAAAAGAACAAATCAGCGGAGGTCATGAACATGAATATGTTTTATTTTCGACACCCATCGCGCAGGTCATTGATCACCCGGCGCATAACTGACAGACGCGAGATCCCCTACCCATTCGGCTCACAGGAGTGGTTGGAAAACGTAAAAAAACATTATCTGGTCTGGCCGCAATCCAATCGCCGGAAGGCGGGTACATCCACTAATGACAGGCGCGCCGCTGAACGGCGGCGGCAACCGTTTTCCGAGCAACGCCATTCTGAAGAAAAATGTTCCACGCCGTTGCTTACGCCGGAAGAAAGAAAGCTGATTGAAGATTTATATCTGAATGACAATGGGAGCTAGATGATTTGTACGGAATGAAATTGATTGCAGGTTATGCCGCATTATCCATAAACCCTTTCATTTTCATGTCCGATTTTACAATGTGATCGACAAACCAGTTCCGCATTAGACCATTGACTTTTACGCTGGTTTCTTTAGCCTCTTCCGTCGTAGTGTCCGCATTTTCGACAAAACGATAGATGATGTTTTTAATGACATCCAATTCCGCCATCAAACGCTGATGCCCGTCTTTATTTTCCTCATAAAAAGGGAACATAAACCTGCGTTGCAGCTTTTCTTCATTAACAAAATGATCTTTAGCAGACTCATGCAACTGATCGATGAAAAACTTCAAGGAGTCTTTTTCATCGGGATGACGTAGCGCCGCTTCCAGCGCATTAATCAGCGATATGATTAATTTGTGCTCTATATCAATATAGATATTTCCTACACTTAAGCGGGAATCCCATCTTATTGGCATAATTACCTCTAAATATGTTGGTCGTTGAATACTAATAAAGCAGCAACACGATTTGTAACGGGCAACATTGACGCCCTATCCCTGCCTGCATTTACTGTTTCAAGTTCCCTGCATGCAATCCGCATTCTTTTTTCGCTCCCGACTCCCACCACCAGCGCCCGACTCTTTCATGCTGGTTGGGCAGCACGGCACGGGTGCAAGGCTCGCAGCCTATACTGATAAAGCCTTTTTCGTGCAATTCGTTATAAGGGACCTGATAGGCTTCAATATGATCCCAGACTTGCGCCGAACTCCAATTCAGCAAAGGATTGAATTTAACCAGTTGGTGATCGGCAGTGGAAAATGCGCCGTCTATCTCCACTTCAGGAACCGCTTGCCGGGTATCCAGGCTTTGGTCTTTGCGTTGGCCGGTAATCCAGGCGTCTAAATGAGCCAGTTTGCGCTTGAGCGGCTCAACCTTGCGGATACCGCAACATTCCTGGTGTCCATCCTCATAAAAACTGAACAAACCTTTGTTTTTGACGAAGCGGTCCAACACGTCCCTGTCCGGCGTCAATAATTCAATATCTATCCGGTAATGTTTTCTGACTTTTTCGATAAATCGATACGTTTCAGGATGCAAACGTCCGGTATCCAAAGAGAATATCTGTATGTCTTTTCTGATCGCCAAAGCCATGTCGATTAGCACGACGTCTTCCGCGCCGCTGAAAGAGATCGCAATATTGTCGAACAGCTCCAGCGCTTTCTTCAGTATCACACGCGGATTTTTACGATCCAGCTCGGTTTGTAGTTGTTCTATATCGAATGTAGTCATAATAATCGAATCACGCTTGCAAAAAATACTGATTCAAAAAATCGTCAAAAGGGATCTGCTCTTTGTTTTCGATTTCCTGCTGTTTGATATGAGACAGTTCCGCCATTTCATTAAACTGTTGTGCCTTGCCGCTATCCAGTGTATTGCTCTTGAAATACTGTCCGTGTCCGGCAGAGGTATTGAATGCGAAACGGGCGAAGGGCTGACCTAGCTGCTTCATCTGCTCCAGCATTCTTGCCGATGGCGTTAAATCAGGATTCCGAACCAATAGTTGTTGTTTTTCCAACGTGGCGCTATAAGGTTTTTCCGCATTATCCCGGTCAAGGATTGCGCACACCGGCCGTATGGATTCAAGGATTTCAGTCGCCCAATCGCGTAACAGAATGCCCCGCCCGTTTTTATTAAGCTCCAATCCCGGTTTTCTGCCTGAATTGGCGACAGCCAACTGGTTAGCGTTGTTAATCTGCTGTTCCTGATCCGACGTTTTCGGGCTGTCTTGCATCAGACAAGTCAGCAGCAGCGCCTCAATAAAACGGGCTTTATCATCATCAATGCCGATAGGGTTAAACAAGTCCAGATCCAAAGAGCGCATTTCTATGTAGCGAACCCCGCGGCGTTTAAGCGCCAAGGTCGGTTTTTCGCCGGATTCGGCAATCTGTTTAGGCCGGATAGTGCTGTAAAACTCGTTTTCAATCTGAAGAATGTTGCTGTTCAGCTGACGGTATTCGCCGTCAACCAGAGTGCCGATTTTTTCGTACTCGGCATAAGGCGTCGAAATAGCCGCACTCAAGCTGCTGACGTAGCCGTCTATCGAGTTGTAATCGATTTTCAGGTTAGCCTGGTTTTTACTCTTGTAGCCGATGTCGCTCATGCGTAACGACGTCGCATAAGGATGATAAAGCGTGCCGTTGTCTAATTCGTCAAATTGCGCCATCAGGGCCGGGCGGCTGTTAAAAAAGTTTTTGCAAATGGCCGGCGATGCGCCGAATAAATACAGAATTAACCAGCCCATGCGCTGGAAATTGCGAATTAAACCGAAATAAGCATCGGCTTTGAACTGCTCCAGCGTCAGTCCGCCGTTTTCCTCTTTGTGCAACACGGGCCACAGAGCCTCCGGCACCGAATAATTAAAATGGATGCCTGCAATGGACTGCATGGTCCTGCCGTAACGGTGCCATAAGCCGTGCCGGTAAACATGCTTCATCCGGCCGATGTTGGACGATCCGTATTCGGCGATGCGGATGCTTTCATCGCCGTCAATGCCGCAAGGCATGCTTGCGCTCAGCAGGATTTCGTTATCCAGATGCTGATAAACAAACTGGTGTATGGTGTGCAGATACTCCAGCGAATCCTTGACATCGGCAAACGGCGGGGTAATCAATTCGATCAGGGCTTCGGAGTAATCCGTAGTGATGTACGGATGGGTCAACGCCGCGCCTAAGGCTTTGGGATGCGGTGTTTGGGCAATGAATCCGTCTTTGGATAATCGCAGGCTTTCTTTCTCAATTCCTTTAAGTCCGCCGCAAAGCAGTTGCTGATGGCCGTTTGCGTTCAGTCGATCCAAACGTGTTGAAAGCGCGTTATTCAAATTAGTCATAGAATGGGTACATGCCCTGTGGTCCTTGTATAATCGAGTCATTATAAAGGGTTTAACCGATTGAAGAAATATTATCGCGGATATGAACCTGTTATGGCGGGGCTGATTGGCTATTGACCGCCGCAACAAAAAACAACAGCTTATACCTGGAACACCCGGCACAAGGCAGTCCATTTTTATTGCCTGCTTTTGAAAAAACGGCGCCAATCCGCGCCATCCGTGTTCTATCATTCATTAAGTAGTTACGGCATTTTTAGACAACATACCAGGAAAATCACATCATGTTTGAATCGGCAGAGCTCGGGCACAAGATAGACAAAGCCACTTACGACCTGGAAGTCCCCAAGCTGCGCGAGGCGCTGCTGGAAGCGCAGATGGATCTGGAAAAATCGTCCAAATTCCCGGTTATCATTCTGATTGGCGGCCTGGATGGCGCTGGGCGCGGCGAAACCGTCAATTTGCTCAACGAATGGATGGACCCGCGGTTTATCCAGACTCACGGTATGGGCGAGCCGTCGGATGAGGAACTTGACCGCCCGATGATGTGGCGGTTCTGGCGCGAGCTGCCCCCCAAAGGCAGGATAGGCGTCTTTCTCGGCTCCTGGTACACTTGGCCTATCCTGAATCGCGTGACCGGCCTGACCAAGGCGGCAGAGCTTGACCAGAGCATGGAACGCGCCAAGCGCCTGGAAAAGATGCTGACCGACGAGGGCGCGTTGATCCTCAAATTCTGGATGCACTTATCCAAAGATAAGCAGGAAAAACGCCTGAAGCTGCTTGAGAAAAATCCGCAAACCCGCTGGCGGGTGACCGAGCGCGACTGGAAACACTTCAAGCTGTACGATAAATTCCGTGCCGTGCATGAAAGCGTGATACGGCACACCAGCACGGCTGAAGCGCCGTGGACTATCGTCGAAGGCTACGATCCGCACTATCGCAATTTGACCGTGGGCAAAGTGATTCTGGATGCGATACGCAAACGCCTGGATGATGCCGACATCAGAGTCACCGAGGTTCATGCGCCGCCACCGCTGCCTTCGATAGACCAACTCGATATTCTGAAGGTGCTGGATTTGACCCAGAAGATTGACAAGAAAGAGTTTAAGGCTGAACTGGAAAAATATCAGGGCAAGCTCGCTTTGCTGACCCGAGAAGACAAGTTTAAGGACATCACCGTCATCGTGATGTTCGAAGGCAATGACGCCGCCGGCAAAGGCGGCGCAATCCGCCGCATCACCGGGGCTCTGGATGCCCGTTACTACAACATTGTTCCGGTCGCCGCACCGACCGAAGAAGAACGCGCCCAACCTTATTTATGGCGCTTTTGGCGGCACATCCCCAGGCGCGGGCGGGTGACGATTTTCGATCGTTCCTGGTATGGCCGCGTCTTGGTCGAACGTGTTGAAGGTTTCTGCTCGAAAGTGGACTGGATGCGTGCTTACAGCGAAATCAACGATTTTGAAGCCCAGTTGGTGCGCCACAATATCGTGGTGGCCAAATTCTGGCTGGCGATCAGCAAGGAAGAGCAGCTCAGGCGTTTCAACGAGCGCGAAAAAATCGGCTTTAAACGCTTCAAGATTACCGAAGAAGACTGGCGCAACCGCGATAAATGGGCTGAATATGAGCAGGCGGTATGCGATATGGTCGATCGCACCAGTACCGAAATTGCGCCGTGGACGCTGGTCGAAGCCAACGACAAGAACTTTGCGCGGATCAAGATTTTGAAAACCTTGTGCAAACAGATTGAAGCGGCAATGGGCAAAAAATAGTCGGAATAAAACCCCGCCCCAATATCGTTCCGGCTATTTGCCAAGCGCTTGCAAATTCCAGGGCAACGGATCGATGGCGGCTTCCAAAGCCGCTTCGGTACGGTCATCCAATTGGGCAAAAAAATCCAGGCCGGTCTGCGCTTCTATATTGTCGATACTGGTCACGAATTGCGCCAACGGTTCTTTACCGCTGACGGTTTGCGGCACTAAAAAGCCTATCGCAACAAGCGGTTCGCCTGGATTGACCTCGGTGATATACATTTTGTAAAAGGCATCCGGTATTTCCACCATCCAGTCAGAACTCAGGCGCTCGACCGTGCCGCTAAAAACCGGCCCGGTGACAACCCACACCTTGCCGAACAGCTTGGCGAAATGCTTGATTTCCGCCTCCTCCAGACGCTGCCACAGTTGCTGGTTGAGCTTGGGTTTTTGCGGGGTGATGTTGGTCATCAAAAAACTGTCCGCCTGCCCTGCTCCGCCGTAAAGATGGCTGATCGCGTAATTCGGCGCCATGTGCCCGCGGTCGTAACCGCTTTTTTGATAACTGTCGTGGCTGACGCGATTGATGCTGCGCCAATCGGTTTCAAAGCGATTAGGCCGCTTCAGGGACGGCGTGTTTTCCGCGTCGGCAGTCAGCGCGTACTCCACCCACAACGGGTTGCCGCGCAAATCGGAATAACCCAGGATAAAGCCGTGATTGCGCAATATGCGAAACCAGGTGTCGCTGTTTTTGGCGTCGAGGGCTTGTGGCGCGCCTTGATAAAGCAAGGCCGGACGGGCGATTTTGACTTCATAAGCATAGCCGCCGAAACCCAGCCCAAGAATAATCAGCAGCAATACCGGATGCCTGAAGCACAGGCGAAATAATCCCGGCAATAACGTAAACAGGCTGAGCGGCGACGGTTTTCTGCGCATTGGCGGAACGGCTTAAGCCAACGCTTCAGTGGCCTCATCGGCGCTAAACAAATAGTCTTTTTTTAGGCAGTGATCCAGCCATTTTTGCAGGAAATAATTCAACCGCCATTTGTAATTCATGATTTCAAGGCTCAATCCGGGGTCTTTAAAAACCTGCGTCACGCCGGCGCGGACATGATCGCTTAACACTTCGGCCAACTGCGCATCCAGATAAACCCTTATTTTTACCGCGGGAGCCAGATACGCTTCCTTATTTCTATTGAAACAATGGCTAAGCTCCACGGTCATCGTGTACGGCGTGCGCTCAATGATGTCAAGATGCAGCGTGGTGTGGTGGGGGGCAAGACCTATGGCGGTTTCTTTAAACGCCATTAAGTCAGGAATTAATTTTAATAACTTTTGATAGTTGGATTCGCAGACTTGTTCGAGGCAGAATGACTTGTTGACCGGATTTACAAAGCTCATGGCCGCTGTCAGTTTTCCCGGTAGCAAGCGTGGGCGCTGGCGGTTTCCCACAGCACCACCTGGGCGACGTTAAAACCGGATTGTTTCAGATGCCGATAAATCATTTTGCTCAGGACTTCTGCGGTCGGATGTTCGTCAAGAGCCAGGAAGCGCTCCTTGTTTGCGATCAACATTGGGATGATCGGATCGTCCTTATGCAGCAGGAAGTTGTGATCCAGTGTCTGATCTATAAACGCTTCAACGCTGTCTCTAATATCGGAAAAGTCGCAAACCATGCCTTGGTCGTTGAGCTGCTCCTGTTCTATCGAAATCGAGGCCTTAACGCTGTGTCCGTGTAAATTGCGGCATTTGCCGGGGTGATTCATTAGCCGGTGTCCGTAACAAAAATACACCTCTTTGGTAATCGTATACATAATAAAAAATAAAGCAGTCCGGTGGTTTAAAAGCGGGAACTGGGAGCTTTACTCCCCTTTTATGCTCTTTATGGTGGCGGCAATCTCGTAGCTGCCGTTGCCTTGTTGCGTGCTTCTGATAACCTCGATAAAAGCCGTCATTGAGGGCGTGACTGTGTTTTTTGGAATGACGTTTATTTCCATCGCCTTGCCGGGATCAAAAGAACGGTCGGCAATGAACGAAACGCCGGCCCCGCTGATTGATGAACAGCGGCCGTGGTGCAATTCATCCGAATCCGCAAGTTTGAAGGTCACGTCGCAGTCTATTTCCATTCGAATATAATTGCGTTTTTCATCATATTCCAGCATGTTATCTCTCCGCTCTTGTTACAGTTGTCGCGCCCACTGGTTAAGCTGCATGGTATTGGCTGCGAAGTTTACTATAAAAAGCACAATAACGGGGCAGGATTTGCGACAGCGCCGCCAATTGAGCTATTCCGCTGGATATTAGCCTGACAATGTAATATCGTGCCGATTTTAACATCGTAAATAAACAGGACTGCTGAGTATTATCTAATGAGTAAAGCAATCGTTTTAACCGGAATCACAACCACGGGTACACCGCATTTGGGTAATTATGTCGGCGCAATCAGGCCGGCCATTGCGGCTAGCAAGGATGCGAATGTTACGCCCTTTTATTTTTTGGCCGATTACCATGCCCTGATTAAATGTCATGAACCGGATAGAGTCCGGCAATCCAGCCTTGAAATCGCCGCAACCTGGTTGGCCTTAGGACTGGACACGTCGAATGCGGTTTTCTATCGGCAGTCGGATGTGCCTGAAATATTGGAACTCTCGTGGATGTTGACCTGTGTCGCGGCAAAAGGCCTGATGAACAGAGCGCATGCCTATAAAGCTGCCGTCGCCGAAAACGAGCAGGGCGGCGAAAACGATCCCGATAAAGGCATCACCATGGGCTTGTTCAGTTACCCGATTTTGATGGCCGCCGATATGCTGATGTTTAATGCCAATAAAGTGCCGGTAGGCAAAGATCAGATTCAGCATATTGAAATGGCCAGGGATATTGCCGGACGTTTTAATCATATTTACGGCGAGCATTTTGTGCTGCCGGAAGCGGTCGTTGAAGAGCATGCGTCAACGTTGCTCGGCCTGGACGGTCGCAAGATGAGCAAGAGTTACAACAACACCATCCCGTTATTCGAATCTGAAAAGAAGCTAAAAAAACTCATTAACAAAATCAAGACCAATTCGCTGGAACCGGGCGAGCCCAAAGATCCTGAAGGCTGCACCTTGTTCGGCATTTATCAGGCCTTTGCCAGTCAGGCGGAAGTGGCTGAAATACGGCAACGTTATGCAGACGGCATCGCCTGGGGCGAGATGAAGCAAGTGCTGTTTGAACATATTAACGAACATCTTATTCCGGCAAGGGAACGTTATGAGGCATTGATGCAGGCGCCCGAACATATCGAAGAGCAATTGCAGGAAGGGGCAAAAAAAGCGCGCGCAGTCAGTGTGCCGTTTATGCAGGAATTGCGCAAAGCTGTCGGGATCTCGCGGATTTCTTTGTAAATCCGGTGGCATTCAATAACCGGTTCCAAGAAACCTTGGCAAATGTCCGATAGGAATGAAGGGCTCGAAGTTTATGTTTTTTCTTCGCGTCCTTCGTGCTGATTAAAAATACATAATCCTTTTTGGCGAACCGGCGAAGAACATCTTGCCTTGTGCAATTACAGCACTTGTCCCAGCGCAAAAGCGCCAAAATAAGTGGCTATGAAATAGAACAAAGACAAGACCAGACTGGCCAAAATATTGACCGACAGGACTTGCTTGATGATGTACGCTACCAGCGCATATTCCCAAAATAACAGCAGCGCAAAAAAATAATAACTTAACGGTTCTTCGCTTACGGTCAGCCAGGTCAACACCGGCACGAGGAGCAAAGCGACTATGTTTGAACAAAACATGACCGATGTCGCCACTTGTACATAAGCGTACAAGGTTTTGTTAAGAAACAGCATGACGCCTATGAATATAAGTGACAATAGTGTCGCTATCCCTACCTCGACAAATGATTCTATCGGGTCGTCGGTCATGTTGGTTTGCATGAAATATTCGACAACAAAATAAAACAACAGATTTTGTTTGAAAAAATCAACCGATCTCGGGAGCATTAGCGGGTTGTTTTTTAACCAGCATAGCGGCAGGTATTGTTTTAAAACATCCATAGTGTCTTGGAATTTTTTATAAACCATTAATACCCTGGGGGCTCACATGTCCCAGGGTATTGTGGATACTATTTAAAATTCGACGAATCCGAATAGCCGGTTAAGGATTGTCCGTCATAAGTACTGAAATTATCATTCAATAACTGAACCAGCTCTTTGGTTTTATTGGATATTTGGGTCAAGCGGAGTTTTGTTTTTTTATTCCAGCCAACGGGCTCTGAAATCGGAAGCATAATGCGGCCGAAAGTCAGGTTTTTTTCAAAAATACCGGCTAAATTTTCCATTAAATGGAGTTCTTTTTGCCGATCGTTCAGTTGGCTGAGTATTAGTTTCGCCTGGAACTTGCTAAAAAGAACATGCAATGGCGTCATGATAACGATCAAGGTAACGATTATCGCAGGCCCGATGATAGGGTCTATCAAGAGCTCCAGAATGCCGGTCTGTATTTCCGCGAAAATGGCGAGAGTGGCAAGAAATCCGAGCACAATCAGACTGGAAAAGGTTGCCCGGTCTTTCCATTGGCCGATAGCTTTTTTGATTTCCGGCATCACCACGTCATTAATCTCTCGAACATTTTTTTCCAGCGAATTCAATACACGGTAAGTACGGTCATATCCCACATTGGCGATGCGTTGGTCTATGGCGGCAAAGTCGGCCGGATTTTGAGGCGTCAAGCCGCCTTCCTGGCTAGGCAATACCACAAACTGCCCGGTGTTTAACCCCAATCCGGCGAGCTTTCTTTGCCATGACGCTATGATTTCGCTGTTTGTAGTCGAGCTGAGCATCGTTGCAGGTCTATCTATCAGATAAACAAATTTATTCGAATCCTGATGCTGAATAATGCTTTCCACTAATTCATCAACCAGCGGCGAGGTTGAATCAAAAACATCGGTAAAAATCAAAACCAGATCAGAGTTCTCAATGGCGTGTTTTGTTAACAACGACGTAACGGGACTGGGCGTGGCGGCGCTGACATTGGGCGCGTCAATGAAAAGTTTGCTTTTTAGGCGGTCGCTGTTCAGCGTTTTCAATTCCAGATAAGAATTGATGCGGTCTCCTTCTCCCGCCTGCTGCTGCTCAATTCTACGGCTGATTTGATAGAACGGGAACCGGTGATCTACGTCCAACGCAGTGCCGGGCAAAGTGGCCGGGTTAGACTGATTATTATGCAGCAAAACAGTAAATTTATGATTGGATGTTTGGATGCCGGAAAACAGATTGTCCGCTCCCAAGTAGTTATTAACGAATCTGGACTTGGCCGTTGAATTGCCGCCAAACAAACTGATTATCGGCCACCATGAGTTTTTACTGGCGGTCGTTTCATCCATTTCGATGAGCCCCAGATCATATTCAATCTGATCGAGTTCCTGAAAAACTTTCGATGCTTTCAGCAATACCGGATTGTCAGAGGCGAAGTGTTTTTCAAGGTTAAGCAGGTATTTGCTAGCTGTCTTTTCAGTCATCAGAGACACCGTATTTATTGAATTTTATGGATAAGGGGTGACGAAGTATACACCTAAGAATGAGCGAACAATACAAAAAAACCGCGGCAAAATATAGGCATTTTATGGTTGTAAAATGAAAAAATGTTGGGTAAATAGTGTTCTTTTCATACTCAAACAAGATCGATTTATAGTATATTGATAATATAGTTTGAGTGTCGTAAGTGCGGTTTAAAAAATAAAATGATGAATGTGAAAGGTTTTATTCTTCAAAGCTTAACAGCCTGGGCTATGGCTGCATTAATATCGGGCTGTACGATCCCGTTTTTTAGCGGGTATGGCGCAAACAGCCAATCGCGTGAAGATTTTGAACATCACGTAGAAGAGGTGTTCCGGTTGCAAAACCAACTGACCAGTGAAGTGATGATGTTGCTGGAAAGCGATGAATCCCCAAAAAATGACGCCTTAATGCAGGCAGAGCAGCGCATGCAGCAGGTGTGCGCCGATCTTATCGAGTACGCTTCCCGCGATATTGACGGCTTAAGCAGCGATATTTTTTTGAGCCAGCGCGTCGAGGCGTCGGCTATAGACTGTGAACGAGCGGCTTTAGAGCTCAAGCCCCTGTTGAAGCATTAACATGCTCGGCCTCGGCATTAAAAAGAGGCTTCGTAAAAACAAATGCGTCATTGCTTTTGGACACTAAAAATCAAGGAGAAAGTATAATGATCGGCATAAGATACGCCGAGTTATCTTTAATGTTTCAAAACAGTATTTTGCGCAGGCTTGCTGTTATCGGTTTCAGGATAATCCAGCGTGTAATGTAAACCACGGCTTTCCTTGCGCTGCTGTGCGCAACGGATGATTAATTCGGCGACAATAACCAAGTTGCGCAATTCCAGCAAATCACTGGTAACACGGAAATTACTGTAATATTCGGCGATTTCCTTTTTAAGCAACTCCACCCTGCTCATTGCCCGGCTTAAGCGTTTATCTGTTCTGACGATGCCGACATAGTCCCACATAAAGCGGCGCAATTCCTCCCAGTTATGGGAAACAACCACCTCTTCATCGGAATCACTGACTTTCGATTCGTCCCAATCAGGAAGTTCCGGTGGCGGCGTAATGCCGGGTAGTTTCTGCAAAATATCCTCATTGGCCCGTTCCGCAAACACCAGGCATTCCAGCAACGAGTTGCTGGCCATCCGATTTGCGCCGTGCAAGCCGGTGCAGGCGACCTCGCCTATCGCATAGAGATTGGCAATATCGGTACGCGCATAGCTGTCGGTCAACACGCCGCCGCAGGTGTAATGCGCGGCCGGAACGACCGGAATCGGCTGTTTGGTGATATCGATGTCAAAGTCAAGACACTGCTGGTAAATCGTCGGAAAATGTTCGCGTATGAACGCTTCCGGTTTGTGGCTAATATCGAGATAAACACAGTCTATGCCGCGTTTTTTCATCTCATGGTCGATGGCCCGGGCGACAATATCGCGAGGCGCCAACTCCCCTCTCGGATCAAAATTCTGCATAAACGGAGAGCCGTCCGGCAGGATCAATTTACCGCCCTCGCCTCTTACCGCCTCGCTGATCAGAAAAGAATGTGCATGCGGATGATAAAGACAAGTGGGGTGGAATTGCATGAATTCCATGTTGCTGACCCGGCAGCCTGCGCGCCAGGCCAAGGCGATGCCATCGCCGGTTGAACTTTGCGGATTGGTGCTGTAAAGGTATGCCTTGCTTGCGCCGCCGGTTGCTAAAACCACGACGCGAGCCGCCATCGTCTTGACTCGCTGGCTTTTTGAATCCAGAACATAAGCGCCCAAAATCCGTTTTACCGCATCCCCTTTACTGGTAATGAGCTCTACCACATTGTGATGCTCAAACAATTCGATATTGGCGTGTTCCTTGGCGCGCTCAATCAGCGACAACGACACTGCCTTACCCGTTGCATCGGCGGTATGCACAATGCGGCGGTGGGAATGCCCGCCTTCCCGGTTTAAATGCAGCTTGACTTCCCCTGACGCGGTTTGCTCCTCGGTAAACGCAACGCCTTGCTGCCTCAGCCAGTCTATCGAACTCTTGCCGTGCGTCACGGTCAGCCTAACAATCTCGGGATCGCAAAGCCCCGCGCCGGCATCCAGCGTATCTTCAATATGCGATTCAATCGAATCATCGGCGCCGAAAACAGCGGATATACCGCCTTGCGCATAATAGGTACTGGCCGTCGTCAAGGCGAATTTCGACAGCACGGCAATGCGCATTGAATGGTCAGCCAGCTTAAGCGCCAAGCTTAGACCCGCGCCGCCGCTGCCGATAATAAGAACATCGTAATTTTGGGAATTAGGCATTAGATAAAAGTAGCCGGCCGGTCAAATAAGAGAAAAGTTATTGTACTAACATGCTGAGTTGCAATTGGTGGATAATAAAGCTTTTTAACCCGATAGCACAATTTTATATCAATCGCCTTGATTGCTATTTTCAACATAAGTTATTTCATTAACGGTATTAAATGGAGGTTTTTATGCTCAAAAAAGTTAGGTGGTGTTTTTTCCTGATCGTGTTGTTTAATCGAAACGTGTTAGCTGACTTGCCGGATTTTACCGAGATGGTAAAAACCAACGGTGTCGCCGTGGTCAATATCAGCACCACGCAAAAAGCACCGCCTGAGGCTGAAAACGCCCCGGAAGATATGCAACTGCCGGAGGGCATGCCCCCCGAAATGGAAGAGTTTTTCAAGCGCTTTTTAAATGAACAAGGCGGCGGCTATGTTCCGCGGGATACGACATCTTTAGGTTCCGGCTTTATTATTTCCCAGGACGGTTACGTGTTAACCAATCATCATGTGGTGAAAGATGCCGACGAAATCGTGGTTAAATTTTCCGACCGCCGGGAACTGCTGGCCAAACTGATCGGCTCCGATGCGCGCACCGATGTCGCCCTGCTCAAGGTCGAGGCCAAAGACTTACCCGTGGTGACCATCGGCGATGCGAACAAACTTCAGGTAGGCGCCTGGGTTTTGGCCATAGGCTCGCCTTTCGGCTTTGAACAGTCGGTAACAGCCGGCATCGTCAGCGCCAAAGGCCGCAGCCTGCCCGGCGGGAATTATGTGCCGTTCATCCAGACCGATGTCGCGATCAATCCGGGCAATTCAGGCGGCCCCTTATTTAATATGGAAGGCAAAGTCGTCGGCATCAATTCCCAGATTTACAGCCGCACCGGCGGTTTTATGGGACTTTCATTCGCCATACCGATGGATGTGGTGATGAATGTCGTCGATCAAATAAAAGCTACCGGTAAAGCATCACATGGCTGGCTGGGCGTTCAAATCCAGGATGTCACACGGGAACTGGCCGAAACATTCGGCATGAAAAAACCGATGGGCGCATTGGTTTCCAAAGTGGTGCCCGGCAGTCCGGCGGAAAAAGCCGATTTGCAGATTGGCGACATTATTACCGAATTTAATGGCCAGCAAATTGAAAACTCAAGTGACTTGCCGCCGATGGTCGGTATAACGCCGATCAATGACAAAGCCGCATTAAAAATCATCAGGCAAGGCGAGACTAAAACCATCGAATTTAAAGTGGGACTTTTGCCGGATGAGGTCGACAAACTGGCAGACGCCAAGGCGGCGCCAAAACTGCCTCACAATCGTCTGGGAATCAATGTCATCGACTTAAGCGACGAACAAAGAAAAACCTTGGAAGTTCCTAAAAACGGCGTATTAGTTCAGGATGTCGCCAAAGGCACGGCAAAAGATGCCGGGATTCAGCGAGGCGATGTCATTTTGCGTATCCAGAACGACGTGATCCGCGATGCGGCTGATTTTGAAAAAACCGTCAAAAAGCTTCCTGCCGGCAAATCAATCGCTGTTTTAGTGCAGCGTCAGGGCAGTCCGGTATTTTTAGCGCTTAAAGTGGAAAAGTAATCTGCTGCGATTTACGCTTAAGCTGCGGAAAATGATAGCGTTCTCATGCACAGCATTATTGCCATTAAGTTAAGACTTGATCCGTTCGCCCTGAGCCCTTCGGCTACGCTCAGGAGAGCCTTGTCGAAGGGTGAGCGGAACAAGTCGTTAAGCCATTCATGGTTCAACAAGGCCTTTAGTCCTGAGCGTAGCCGAAGGCTCACCACGAACGGATTAACTTTGTACAGCATGGGAACTTTTTCTATCGCTTAATCGCTGCCGGGCTTAGCTCCGGCTCTTAGCTATTTGGGCGTGATATTGCCCGGATAACCCATTGCACGGCTTGCATAGTTAAACAGCAACAACCAGGAATAACGCATTATGCCATTACGTGATCTTGAAACTTGGATGTGGGCGGAAGCTTGCGAAATATTGGATCGGGCTGATCGGCTGCATCGGCAATTCTTTAGACCGGCTGTTATGAGCATCAAACGACCGACGTGGGAACCGCCGATCGACATCTACGAAACCAATTATGAATTCAAAATCATGATCGCGCTGCCGGGCGTAGCCCCGGAACATTTAAGCGTAATACTGGAAGACGATCATCTGATTGTTAACGGACAACGGCATCTGCCTGTCAGTGCAGAGTCGCATATTCGGCGCATGGAAATCCCCTATGGACGATTTGAGCGGCGCATTGAACTGCCGGCCGGACACTTTGAAATCGGCGCTCGCGAATTTGTTAACGGTTGTTTATTCATTTCACTGCGAAAAATATAAAGGCTTCTTATGCAAATCAAGGACCTGAAAAATTTACTTCTAGGATCAACGCCGGATACCGAAGACCCGTCTTCAGAGCTAAAACAACAGGATTCGCTGCCGGCCATTCCCGACGATGCGCTTATCATTGTGCCTATGCGCGGCACCGTGCTTTTCCCGCAAAACGTTTCGCCGTTGGTGATAGGCCGTAAACCCTCTATTGCTGCGGTGCAGCAGGCGGTACGTTCGGAAAAACCGATCGGGCTGATCATGCAGCTGCTGGACAAAAATGAAGAGCCCGACCCTGACGACCTCCACAAGGTCGGTACTATCGCGGAAATTTTACGTTACATAACCGCTCCCGACGGCGCGCATCATATTGTGTGTCAGGGTACACAACGCTTTCGCGTAAAGGAATTCCTGCCGGACTATCCGTTTCTTGTCGCCCGAATCGAACGTTACGAAGAGCCTGAACTAAGCTCTCGGGATGTCGAAGCGCGAGTCATAACGCTCAAACAAAAAGCATTGGAAATGCTGGCGCAAACTCGGCAAGCTCCCGACGAGCTGGTTAATGCAGTTCGCTCGATCGCCTCGCCGGCAATGCTGGCCGACCTGATTGCCAGCTACCTGATTTCAAAACCGGCCGAAAAACAAGAAATACTGGCCCTGTTTGATATACAGGAACGCATCGACAAGATCCTGGAACTGCTTAATTACCAAATCGAAGTGTTGAAGCTTTCAAACAAGATTAGCGAGCAAACCCAGGAAACCATGGGCCAGCAGCAACGCGAATTTGTTTTGCGGGAGCAGATGAAGGCGATCCAGAAGGAATTGGGCGAAGAAGACGGACACGCAGCCGAAATTGAAGAAATCAGCAAAGCGATCAGCGCCGCCAAGATGCCGGAAGATGTCGAAAAACAAGCGCGCAAGGAGCTCGGCCGCTTGCAGCACATGCCCGACGCCAGCGGCGAATATTCGATGATCCGCACCTACCTCGATTGGCTGACGGAACTGCCCTGGTCAGTCGCGAGTACCACGGCTATTGATATAACAAAAGCCAGGGAAACCCTTAACGAAGATCATTACGGCCTGGAAAAAATCAAGCAGCGAATACTGGAGTTTCTGGCCGTGCGCAAGCTGAACCCGAACGGCAAGAGCCCGATTTTATGCTTTGTCGGGCCGCCCGGCGTCGGCAAGACTTCTCTGGGACGCAGCATAGCCCGGGCAACCGGGCGCGAATTCGTCCGCGCCAGTCTCGGCGGCCTGCATGACGAGGCCGAGGTCCGGGGCCACCGGCGCACTTATATCGGCGCATTGCCGGGCAATATTATCCAATCCATCCGCAAGGCAGGAACCAATAATCCGATATTCATGCTCGATGAAATGGACAAGATCGGTTCAGGCGGATTTCATGGCGATCCCTCTTCAGCCTTGCTGGAAGTATTGGACCCCGAGCAGAACTCAACCTTCCGCGATAATTATCTGGCGGTAGCGTTCGATCTGAGCCATGTCATGTTTATCGGAACCGCCAATGTACTGGACAATATCCCGGCGCCTTTGCGCGACCGGATGGAAGTCATCGAATTAACCGGCTATACCTCCGATGAAAAACTCCAGATTGCCAAACGCTATCTGGTACACCGGCAACTGGAAAGCAATGGCCTAAGCCCAGAACAATGCGCGATTAGCGACAACGCCATCCTCGCCATTATTCAGGACTATACCCGTGAAGCCGGTTGCAGAAACCTGGAACGGGAAATCGGTTCGGTATTTCGTCATGTCGCCATGCGCATTGCCGAAGGGATTTCCGTAAACGAGCAGATCGACGCCGAACAGCTTCACGGCATTCTGGGGCCGAAAAAATTCGACAGCGAGGTCGCCATGCGCACCAGCGCCCCTGGCGTTGCTACAGGCTTGGCCTGGACGCCGGTCGGCGGCGATATTCTTTTTATTGAGGCCGCACGCGTACCCGGCAACGGCAAGCTGATCCTGACCGGCCAGCTGGGCGATGTCATGAAGGAAAGCGCACAAGCCGCATTAAGCCTGGTGAAATCGCGCGCCCATGAGTTGGGTTTAGACCCGGAAAACTTCGAGAAGAACGACATCCATGTGCATGTGCCCGCTGGCGCCATCCCCAAAGACGGCCCCAGCGCCGGGGTTGCGATGTTTATCGCGCTATTTTCCGCATTTTCCGAGCGCACCGTGCATAGCGATGTCGCAATGACCGGAGAAATCAGCCTGCGCGGGCTGGTGTTGCCGGTCGGAGGCATTAAAGAGAAAGTCATTGCCGCCGCCAGGGCCGGGATAAAGACCGTCATGCTCCCGGCGCGCAACCGAAGAGACTTTGAGGAAATACCAGAGGCGGTCAGAAACCGGCTCCAGTTTATCTGGCTGGAAAAGGTCGATGACGCGTTAAAAATTGCCGTGGAAGAATAAATGTCGTCTCACCGGCAGGGGAAATGCCGGCATCCGCCATACAGGGATGTAACACGGCGCACCGGAACAGCTCAGCGCTTATTCCGGCTTGCAAAAATCAAAGCCCGGCTACATCCGTCATTCATAGGCTTCGATCTTCAACAGGTGCTCCACGCTAACGATCTTGTAACCGTTTTCCCTTGCAAAATTAAGCGTTTGCCTTAACACCTGGACCGTTTTATCGGACGTATCATGAAACAGGATGATAGCTCCGGGTTCGATTTGTTTTTGCACCCGTTGGCTAATCGTATGTGCGTGATCGGCGGTCGTATCCAAGGAACGGATGCTCCAGCCGATAATGCTGTAATTCAATTCATTCGACGCCCTGACAAGGCTGGGCGTAGTGACGCCGTAAGGCGGCCTAAACAGCTTCATGCGCTTGCCTATCACATTGAAAACGTCATCAGCCGCTTGGTTTAACTCATCCTTAAAGCCTTGCAGGTTTTTAAAATCCATAAAGAAAGAATGCGTGTAGCTGTGATTGCCGATGCTGTGACCCTCTGCATCGATCTGTTTCAGAATGTTTTCATTGCCCCGAATATTTTTCCCGATCACAAAAAAAGTCGCTCCGGCGTTGTACTGAGCCAATGCGGACAGCACTTGCGGCGTGTATTTCTGGTTCGGCCCGTCATCGAACGAAACGGCGATTTCTTTTTCGAACGCGTCTCCACGGCAATGAGCCTTGGCGTGAAAATTGGATTGAATGTTAGCCGAACCGTAAATAATCAAGGCCTTGTAGATCACACCCGGTAATGCCAGCCACCATAAGCTGAGCTCGAAAAGATGATGTAACAGGCCGATAACGCTGATAGCGATAATAAAGCCGTTTTTTGCTGTTTTGAAAGTCACGTTATTGATTTTTTGAGTCGACACGAGTTATCCGGCTGTTTGCCTCAATTGACTCTGTGTGCGTTGAGGAGGAAATGGAAAGTTGGCGCTGTAAAGTGTCGCACACTATTTTACAGATTTAGATCATGTGGCGGAATTCAAATGCATGCGTCTTCATCCCTCAGCGGCGGCCCCATTTTACCGGAACGGAACGCCCTCTTCTTTTCGACAAAATTGATCCCGGATTCTCGGCAATCATTGCGGTCATTTGCGGCGTTTTTTACAAAATTTACGATAAATTTAGCCTCGGAAACCGCTTATAAATTTGTTGTTTTTTCCGCAAAAAACAAACAAAGCCGTCAAAATTTATTGATTCGTTTAGCGTGATCAGAGGCAAATAATAAGTGCTGTTCTAGCGCGCAAAACTCATTGTTGCAGGTTTGCAACAGCTCACTATGAGAAGGCTAAACGCGCCGCCATCTTTCATTTAAGCCCCCATTAAATCGCTTGTTTCGGCGCTTTAACCGGGGGATTATTAGCGCTCGGATTAAATAAATATTGGGTAACTTAGCATGAAAATTATAACGGTAATGATCCTACTAGCCTCTTTCTTTGCAATAGCCGGCGCCGCTTTCTTCCGGTTATGTGTACTGCTGACAAACACATTATCGGCACAGCAAACGGTTACCCGCCACAGGTCATGGCTAAATTAGTTCAGCCCCGGTTCGGCGGCGCTTAAATTTGCCGCGCGCCGAATCCGCTCGAGCTTTCATATCCTTGTCCGACATAAAATGAACCATTACTTTAGCGATTAATCGCCTTGCAAAGCTTGCCGGGGAAACCGGTATTGAAAATCCGCATCCCCGGTATTATGCCATGACCCGGCATCAAAAATTCACCCAGTAACACTCTCCCATTTCAGGCCTGATAAACATCAGGCTAAATCGGTTTTACCGTCTCATCCAACAATCTTGTTCAATCAGCCGATGGTACTTTACATACGGGACTTGAATGGATTCTGAACATACCGGCTCAAGTTTAACCCAGCCAACTGATGAATCGTCTGACATTTGAACCTAATGACTTGCATTTAAAAACCGGCTTAGAATAAACACCTAACTTTAATTGATATGTTGCCCGCCGACTCAATATCCACCCCGAAGGATGCCCATGAACAACACCCACCCTGCCTTAGACGGCGATAAGCGCTTTGTCATCGAGCAATACAACGACCTCGCCCCATTCGCCAGTTTTTTGCCCGGCATCGCAGGCGCCCTGGGCCGCCCGGCTTGGGCTTTTTATGTCAACCGGGGCCAGGCCGTGGCCAGTTTCGGCGTGCGCAACAAAGACGGGGCCTTTTTGGAGTTCTTTCCTGCCGACAAGGCTTATCAACTGACGCCGTCACGAGGCTTTCGGACTTTCCTGAAAATTGCCGACGGCGACCGAATTCTGACTCACGAGCCTTTCCAGCGCGGATCGTGGACGGAGGTCAAGCAACGCCTTTATGTCACGCCCCAGGAGGTCGGTGTCGAAGAGATCAATCCGCAATTGGGATTCAGTATCCGGGCCGATATGTTCACCTTGCCAGAGGCATCCGTGGCCGGTTTGCTGCGGCGGGTCGAGATCGTCAATACCTCCGGGCAGGCCAGAAAGATAGAGATCGTCGACGGTTTGCCGCAAGTGCTTCCCTTTGGCATGAACCAATGGATTTTAAAATTCATGAGCCGGACCTCGGAAGCGTTCATGCGGGTCGAAGGCGTCGAGGAAAACCTGCCGTTTTATCGATTGAAAGTATGGCCTACCGACTCGCCGCAGGTTGAGCCGGTGATCGCCTGCAATTTCTTCGCCGGATTCTTGAACGGCGGACGCACGCGCGTGGTGGTGGATGCGGAAAGAATTTTCGGCTTGGCCGGGGATTTTTCCAGGCCGGAACGTTTTTTTGCCGATGACGGCCTGGACTTCGATCATCAGGTGGCGGGCAACCAAACGCCGTCGGCTTTCCAGGCCATGAGCCTAGAACTCCAGCCGGGACAAAGCCAGGTGTTTTACGGCTTTTATGGTCATGCTGAATCTCAACAAGTGTTTGAGCGATTCATAGCGGAGGCCGACCAACAAGATTACTTCGAGGCCAAACGGGAAGTGAACCGCCAATTGGTCGAGGGCATCACGCAACGGATCTTTACCGCGACGGCCAAGCCTCTGTTCGACGCCCATGCCCGGCAATGCTATCTGGACAACGGTTTGCGCGGCGGCTTTCCCAGGGAAGTGCCGGGCGGCGCGCAACTGTATTTGTTCGGCCGCAAGCACGGCGACCTGGAAAGGGACTACAACGACTTCCTGTTGCAGGATACGCCCTTTTCCGAAGGCAACGGCGATTTCCGCGACGTGCTGCAAAACCGCCGGATGGATTTGTTCTTCGATCCTGCGCTGGATGCCAAAAACATCCGCTATTTCTTCAACCTGGTTCAGGCGGACGGCTACAATCCTTGTTCTTTGCGGAACTCGCGTTTTACTGTTGATTTAAGTAGTACAAAGCCCTCTCCAGAGGGAGAGGGTTTATTTAATCCCCCTCATCCCGGCCTAATCATGCCGGACTCTCCTGTCCGCCACCCTACGGGCGAGTGCAAATCCGCTCCCGGCGGATTTGTCCCTCAGGGAGAAGGAGCACACATTCTTCAATCAACAGTATTACACCAAACCCTTGCCCCTCATTTCGCAAGGTTTGCAGGCCTCGAACAATTGCTGTCCCGAGAGTTTAAATACGCGGAATTATGGCAGTTGCTTCAAGGCGCGGAGAACCCGGAGCCGGTCATCAAGGAAATTTTGGCGCAAGCGCAGGAAGTGGAAGATGCCGAATTCGACCGTGGCTATTGGTCGGATCACTGGACTTATCTGCTGGATTTGCTGGTTAGCTACCAAGCGATTTTCCCGGACCGCTTGTCCGGCTTGTTTAAGGACAAGACCTACACCTTCTTCGATTCCACCCATTTTGTCGTGCCGCGCGCCCAAAAATACGTGGTGACGCCCAAAGGCGTCCGCCAATACGGCGCGGTACAGGGTAGCCCTGAGAAGGAATCCCTGATCAACTCCCGCGCCCGTCGTCGCCGCCAAGTCCGCTCGCAACGCGGCCACGGCGAGATCGTTTACACCACGCTGCCCGGAAAAATCCTGACGCTGGTCGCCAACAAGCTGGCCACGCTGGACCCGTTCGGCGTAGGCATAGAAATGGAAGCCGACCGCCCAGGCTGGTGCGATGCGTTGAACGGCCTGCCCGGCATTTTCGGGTCTTCGGTCAATGAAACCATTGAACTCAAGCGCTTGGTGGACTTTACCTTACATGCCCTGGCCGATGTTGATGGAGTATTTTCCCTGCCGACCGAGCTGGCGGACTTTATAGCCGGATTGGAAGCGCTGTTAAGTCGCCCCAACCTGACCCCAGAGTTATTCTGGCGGGAAAGCGGAGCCCAAAAGGAAGCCTACCGGGACAAAGTGTTCATGGGATTTGACGGTGCCGAACGCACGCTCTCTGTTGCAGCGGTGCAAACCTTCCTGGCGGCGGTTTCGAGCTATCTGGATGCCGCGATCAACAAAGCCCGGACGCCGGAAGGCATCGTCACCTATTTCTCCTATGAGGCCGAGCAATATCAGGAAATCGCGGACGGTAAGGCGGCTGTGACCCGCTTCAAGCAAAAACCGATACCGCTGTTTCTGGAAGGCTTCGTCCATGCCCTGCGCATCGCCGAACCGGAGGAAGTCCGGCGCTTATATGACGCCGCGCGTAACTCCGAACTGTTCGATAAAAAGTTGGGCATGTACCGCGTCAATGAGCCGCTCGGGGAAAATGCGCTGGAACTGGGACGGATCGGGGTTTTCAACTACGGCTGGTTGGAGAACGGCTCCATCTTCCTGCACATGCATTACAAGTTCGTGCTGGAAATGGTTCGGGCCGGGTTAATCGATGAGTTTTACGAGCAAATTGAACAGCTGCTGGTGGCTTTTCGCGATCCTGCGGAATACGGACGCAACCCGGTCGAAAACTCCAGCTTCTTGGTCAGCAGCGGTTTCGCTGTCGATCCTCGCCAACACGGAAGAGGCTGCGTAGCCCGTCTTTCGGGTTCCACGGTGGAATTTTTGCACCTCTGGACGCATCTTTTCCTGGGGTCGACTCCGTTTGTGTTCGAGGAAGGCAAGTTGCTGTTCAGACCCGCGCCGGTGTTGTCGAAGTCGTTTTTCTCCTCGGATGAGCAATTAGCCAATCCGTTCGGTTTTGAAGAAACCTTGCCGGCGGGCAGCGCGGCTTGCGCTTTATTGGGGACAACCTTGCTGGTCTACATCAACCCCGAGCACCAAGACACCTTCGGCGATGCCGCCGTAAAACCCTGCCGCTATCTGTTACATGGGCGGGACGGCATCATGCAGACCGTGGAAGGTCAACACCTTGAGGGGCAAATTGCAGAAGCGCTGCGTAACGGCCAATTCCGGCGGGTGGATGTGGTGCTTCGGTGATGAACCTTCTACTCATGGTTGTTTATGGGTGTGGGTGTGGGTGTGGGTGTGGGTGTGGTTTTGGCAATGGTATGCTTTACCATAACTAAAAGCCTATAATGCCGCTGAACCGCGATGAAAAAAAGGGCGCGAGTGAAATGTAATCAGTCCCTTTTCTCTGGGCACCTTGTAGGAGATATGACAATGTTGAAAAGTTATGAGGCGATTTATGATCATGGACGCATTAAATGGCTGGGTGAAGCGCCCAAATTTAAACGTGTGCGGGTGGTATTGGTGGCTGATGATGCCAATGAAATGGATGAGGCTCTTGTGGCGGAAAAACCTAATGGTGCGCAGTTAGTCAGCATTATCCGTGCAACACCGTTAGAACTATTGACAAGCATTGCCGATAAATTTGGCGATCCGGTGGAATGGCAGCGCGAACAACGCAAAGACCGGGTATTGCCAGGCCGTGAGGATGATTGATGATCCTTGACAGCAATATTGTGATTTACGCATTTGAGCCAAAATACCGTGAATCAAGTCTGGAGGATTTTTTACTGCAAGGCGAATTTTCCGTGTCGAACGTAACCCGCTTGGAAGTGATGGGTTATTGGCGAAACTCCGATGCTGAGTTTAGACGTTTCGAGTTGTTTTTTGACGCGACTCATGTCCTTGACGTTTCATTTGAAATTATTGACCGTGCCATTCAATTGCGTCGCCAACGAAGCATGGGACTGGCCGATGCCATGATTGCGGCTACCGCCTTGATTCACCAATTACCGCTGGTAACCCATAATACCCGAGATTTTCAATGGATTTCGGAGTTGGAGTTAATTGATCCGTTGGCGGAGTCTAGCCCATGAATTTAAAATCCTGGCTTGAAACTTTCAGGCATCATCAGGATGTTTTTAATATTGATGGGCAGCAAAATGTTGGGCAACGAAAAGGTTTTGCCCAACCTTAGCTTGAGGAAAAAGTGTGACCATTAAATTCATTGAGAAAAACGAACACCTAAAGATTGAGCAGGATGGTAAAGAGTTACTTTCCATACCCTGCCAAAGCTCCGATGGCTCAGTTTTGAAGTATTATACTGAGGATGTAGATAAGGAACTTTCTCTCATAATATGTAATTCACCGGCAGGCGATATTCCAAAAGGGTTAGAGTATTCATGGGAATTTGAATCTAAAGAGTTTCCTAATGCGAATTGGCTTGCCTTTAAAAAAGAGAATGAATCTGTACAAGTTAAACTTTCTATTACGTTTTCTTGGGAAGAATGGAATCAGCCATTTACTATCCAGGAGTTTTTGGAGTGCTACAAGAATGAAATGTCTAATATTGGGTTTAAAACCGAAATAAATAAAGAAGAAGGCTGGGCATCTCTTGATATTATTTTCTTTGTGCTCGATGGGATAGTCTTGCATAGAATTGATGAGGTAATTCATGAGGCAAAGAAAGAATATCAATCATTGGTAGTAAAACTTGCAAGAGCCGGTTCAGAAAATATATTCGTGAAAGTATTTAATTTTCCCAAAGAATACGAGTCTATTTGTACTCAATATTTGGTCTGGTTTGGAGAGTTTCTTCTTAACTTGGGGATAAATGCAGATGTATCGGCTGAAAATAACAGACATCAAACATCGTTAATTGTTTCGCCAAAGGAAGCGCCAGAACTTTTAATTAAAATAGAACAATTATTCTATCAGTACCTATCGTTGCCATATATCGAGTACTTACCTGCACAAGCTGTGTCAGCCTCAGTTGAAGATAAATATCTTCTTCAAATGCTTTTTAGCCAAGTTGAAAACTTTAAGAATCAGATTCAAATGAAAGACGCTATTATAGAAATGAAGGAATTATCTATTGCCTCTTTAAAAGATAACCTTCATGAAAAAGAGAAAAAGATACTTTTGATTCAAAGCATGAAGAATGCTAAAGACATTGAAATGTTTGGAGGGGCAATAAGCTTGGGTGAAATTAAATTGGGCCCGCTAAAATTTGATCCGAAGAAATTGTTAGATGCATTTAAAGCAAGTAGCCTGGATGAAGCGTAGCGGAATCCGGGACTTCGTGGCACTGATCATCCCGTATTCCGCTATGCTTCATACGGGCTACGCAATTTTCCCCCGTTAGGGCCGGGGTTTGCAACCCCGGCCCTAACGTTTCTGCGATTTCTGAGCTAAAGAACCAAAATTAATTAACGCAAAATGTTTCGGTCGGGGCAACATGCCCCGATCGGCTTTAGCACATTCTATGGACTCTATCAGCAGCAAGTAGCCGTGTTGATTTTGCATCCAAATGGGGTTAAAACCGACATGGGCGAATACAATGTGCCACGCCCAGTTGAAAAGGATGCGGAACTTAATGAAAGTTTTGATTTAGAAAACAGCGGCAGTTCTCTTAATTTTAAAGGCCGATAATTGCCGTGGCGTAGTACCTTAGAGCGCAAGTCATCATCGTTAGCCACAGGCCAATCTGGGCAGGCGATCATGAAAAAACCCTTATACCCAAAGGGCATAAGTTTCGTTTGAGCAGACAAGCTGCTCAACTCAGCTTTAATGTTGAAGCAAGGGAAACCACTATGAAAGATAAAAATGCCGAACCTAAAGTGTCTGTTTTTCAACACAGTAAAGATTTGCAAGATCCTGTGTTTCACCAGAAGGCTGTGTTGCACAAACAATTGTTTTTTACTTTGGCAGTCGCCGTTGGAATTTTTTTCTCTGCATCTGTTGCCGCCAACAGCGCGGAGGTGGAAGCCGCCATTGATTTGATGAAGCAATCGCACATGGATCAATGCCAAAAAATAAAAATCAAGAAAGAACTTCTGATAGCCCATCAGCATCACGATCAAGCCAAATTAAAAGCCTTAGCCCCCGAACTTGATGCCATTAACAAACGCCTCAAACCGACGGAAGACAAATTAACAATTTTAAAATCCGCCATGATGAAAAACCCCGATGACGAAAGCGACTTTGCAACCGCCATGCTTTACTTGGACGCATGCAATTGAACCTTCAACACGATTAGATGCACTTAACGCTGATCGGGTGGAAATGACGGGATTGCCGCCGTCATTCCTCCCACACCACCGGACATGCGGTTTTCCCGAGCAGGACGGGCAACATGCCCCGTCCTGCTACTCGTTGTTCCGATTTGCTGTGCGACACGTCCGGCAACTGCGCAACGTATTTCGCAAAGTGCGGACGGAACGGCCTTTCACCATCGACGCCATTGTTATTCTGCCGGATCACTTGCATGCTGTTTGGACGTTGCCTGACGGCGATGCCGGTTACTCGGGACGCTGGCGGGCGATCAAATCCAACTCTACGCACGAACTGTGGCTGTCGGGAATGCCGTTAACGCCGGACAAATGCGGTGAATATCGGCTTTGGCAACGTTTCTCCCTTGAAACCGAAAAGACACTATTATTGTATTTTGTAGACGCTACCCTTGGCCGGAAACCGTAGTACAATCATAAGAGCCTGCCTTCGCTATCTCTACTTAGGAAATCACTATGACAGTCATTGAAATAGAAAAATTGTCCGTCACAGAAAAAATACAAGTTATGGAATCTCTTTGGGACAGCTTATGTACTGATGCTGATAACATCAACTCTCCGGCTTGGCATTCCGAGGTATTACAACAAAGGGAAGAAATGCTTAATGATGGAACCGATACCTTTATCGATTGGAATGATGCAAAAAAGGACATTCGCAACCAGCTTCCATGAAAATCCAAATACAGCGCTCCGCGCAACGGGATTTAATCGATGGTTACCGGTTTTATAAGCAGCAGGCTTGGGAAGTTATTTTGTAGATACGCTTTTTTCAGACATTGACTCATTGATAATTAACGCCGGAGTTCATCAGATCTATTTCGGGAAATATCATCGCTTATTATCAAAACGATTCCCGTTTGCCGTTTATTATCGGGTTGAAAATCAAACCGCACGAGTCTATGCCGTTCTTGATTGCCGAAGGCACCCGGCATGGACAAGGAAAAAACTGAGCCAAAAATAAGTTTTTTACACCGCCCGCCAAACATAAGTAGCTACGGCGTTTGCTGGCAGAGTGGCTACTGCACTTTTCCCCTGAAAGCGGATAGTAAAGAAACGTGCTTCAGCTTCGTCATTGAGCGCGATCAGAACGATATAACCCTCGGGCGTCAGAAAGGCCACATTCGGTAAGAACTCGTGCTCATCGGAATAAATCTTCACCGAACCGGGGCGGACGAATTTCGCGGCATGGGCGATCACATAATAGGCGACGTTGCGGGCAACCTCTTCGCCGATGGTCAAAGCGCCGACGCAACGGGCCTCGCCGCCGGGCGTATGGGGGCGGCAAAACGGATCGGAAGCCAGGTTCCATTCAAGCACTACCCGGCTCCAGTTGCGTAGGGAACCGATCAGCACGTTTTTCATGTGCCACATCAAATCCCCCCCGAACTGCCCGTCTATCCCCACCCACTGTTCGGTGAAATACAGTTTCATATCCGGGTAAGCCCGATGCACTTCGGAAAGGGCTGAAATGTCGCCGCCGTACAGATGCCAAGCCGATCCGCTCAGGTAACGGCGCACTTTAGCATCTGCGAAAACTTCCAAAGGGTACTCCTTGACGTCGCAATTGTGGTCCCAGCAAAACAGTTCCACATCGTCCAGCCCGGCTGCCTGCAACGCCGGGCCCAGATGGTTTTTGATGAACTCGGCCTGCTCGCCCGCTTCCATGATCATGCTGGGTTCGTTTTTTTCATTCAAGGGTTCGTTCTGCGGGGTGATCGCATGAACGGTGATAGCTCTGTCCCGCATGGCTTGCAGGTATTTGATCAGGTAGGCGGCGTAAACACCGTAACAATCCGGCCTTAGTTTGCCACCGACAAAACTTTGGTTGGTCTTCATCCAGGTCGGCGGCGACCAAGCTGTTACCATGATCTTAATCTCGGGGTTGATCGACAAAATCTCCCGCAACAGCGGAATGACTTCACGGTCACCGGCCTCGATGTCGAAATGGGCAAGCTCAAAGTCCGATTGTCCGGCAGGCCTGTCGTCATAGCTAAAGCAGCGCTCGCTCAGATCCGACGCACCGATGCTCAGACGCAGAAAACTAACGCCGATGCCGTCCTCATCGGGCAAAAACAGCTCCCGCAACAATGCTTTCCTGTCAGCGGCGGACAAGCGACCGATCAGCATCGCGCTGCCGCCGGTCAACGAAAAACCGAATCCCTCGATGACCTGGTACTTCTGCTTGGCATCCACGGTTATCACAGGGAAATCATTGGCGTTGTCGGCAAAACAGAGCTCATTCGGCTGCCGTTGGAACAACGCAGTTTGGTCGGCGGTGGTCAGCCAAACCGCCAAAAAAGAAGAAGGATCTTCCCAAAAAGGAAAAAACGGATCATGGGGATGGGTTTGTTCTGGCATGGAAGTTCCTTTGGAGAAACAACTGGCATTACACACAAAAAAGGGCCAGGCATTCCGCCTAACCCTTTGATCTTTTTGGAGCCAATGATGGGAGTCGAACCCACGACCTACTGATTACGAATCAGTTGCTCTACCAACTGAGCTACATCGGCTTTAGTGCTTATCGTAACTTAGAATGTTACCGTAAAACCATTTAAAACTTATCAATCGACTGGTAGTTATCCAGCATATCCAGACTTTCGGCTACAGCTTTACAGGTGATCTTGCCGTCACAGGTATTAATCGCTTTTGCCAGTGTCTTATCGGTCATTAAAGCCCCTTTCCCTGCATCGGCTATTTTCAGGACATAGGGTAATGTCGCATCGGACAAAGCGATGGTTGATGTTCTGGGATACGCGCCCGGCATGTTGGTCACGCAATAATGGATGACATCGTGTTTGATAAATACCGGGTTGGTATGCGAGGTTGGCTTTGATGTTGCTATGCAGCCGCCCTGATCGATGCTGACATCGACAACAACCGTTCCCTTAGCCATCGACTTGATCATGTCTTCAGTGATTATTTTGGGTGCTTTGGCGCCATGAACCAGCACGGCTCCGACAACCAAATCGGCGTCTTTTACATGCTCGCCGATATTTTCAGGAGTCGACAAGAAAAACTCTACATCCGGCAATGATGCGGTTTTTATTTGCTGCATGTGTGCCTGATCAATACCTGCAACAAACACATCGGCCCCCATTCCGCCGGCTACCTGGGCGGCATGTTGGCCGACCACGCCATCACCGATGATCACGACCTTGCCATGCCGTTTGCCCAGCACTTTGCCTAACTGGACTCCCCTGCCCTGATTGAATTCGGCAAGATAATAACCGCCCATCAGCGCGGCCATGTTTCCGGCAACGGCGCTCATCGGCGCAAGCAGTGGCAAGCGTCCCTGTTCATCTTCCAGGGTTTCGTAGGCAATCGCCGCTGTGCCTTTTTTTAACAGCTCCTGGGTCAAGCTCGGCGTCACACCCGCCAGATGAAAATAGGTAAAAATCATCTGCCGGTCCAAATAAGAGTATTCGGATTCCAAGGGCTCTTTGACTTTGACCACCAGATCGACCGCCCAGGCAGCGGAGGCTGAAACCAACTGTGCGCCAGCCTGCTGATATTGCTCGTTGCTAAATCCCGAGCCTAATCCGGCATCGATCTCAATAAGGACCTGATGTCCTTTTTGAATTAAATGCCGCACGCCGTCGGGTGTGATTGCAACCCGGCCTTCCTGATCTTTTATTTCTTTGGGGACGCCAATTTTCATTGCTTTATCCTAGCCTCTTTTTTGCGTAACTGAGCGCGCCCAACAAGGCGACCTCGGGGTTGGTGCAGACTTTAACCGATAGTTTCTGCAACACGGCCCGGCAGCGTCCTTTTGCCAAAAAACCGCGCATAAATTCACCTTGTTGCAGCACGGGCAGAATTTTTGCGCCTATGCCTCCGGCCAGGTAAACGCCGCCATACGGCAGGCATTTAAGCGCCAGATTTCCCGATTCCGAACCATAGAGCCGGCAAAACAGTTTTAACGCCTCAACGCACAACGCATCGCTGCCGGAAACGCCCGCTTCGCCTATGACTGCGGCAGGATCCCGCTCGGTCATCTGCTGTTCGGTTTCCGAATTGGTTTGTGCGTAGTTAATGTGTTTGAGAAATTGATAAATGTTGATCAGGCCTTCACCTGACAGCAATCGCTCCCAGCTGACATGCTCCGGGTACTTTTCCATCAAGTGCCTGAGCAAGGCTATTTCCTGCTCATTAGTCGGCGAAAAATCGGTATGCCCGCCTTCGCTGGCGATAACCTGATGCGCGGCGCCATCCCATGCGATGATTGCCTCGCCCAAGCCTGTTCCGGCGGCAACTACGGCAGTATGGCCTTGCTGACTTTGCGCATCGGGATTCAATTCAACGAAATTACGCTCCGGCAAATCCAGCAAACCCCATGCGGCGGCTTCCAGGTCATTCAACAACCAGACATTTTGGCTGTTTACGCGCTCGCCGATCTCTTTACTGCTGAGCACCCACGGCAAATTGGTTGTTTCGCAACGGCCGTTGTCAACAACGCCGGCGACTCCGATGCAAACGGCCGCTACCTGCGGGCAAGCGGCATCGGTCAAAAATTCCGACAATAATGCGGTAAACGTCTGATAGTTCGCGCTGGGAAATTGCTCTTTTTTAAGGCATTTAACCTCATCGCCTTCCGTCTTAAACAGCGCCAGGATGGTTTTTGTACCGCCTACGTCGCCGGCTAAAATCATTGTGTACCTTCGTAGCTGTTGAATACCTTGGTGTGGTTTTCGCGGTCGAAACTCAGCACTTTATAAGCGTCCTTGCTATCGCCCATCTCCATGCCGGGACTGCCGTCAACCATGCCGGGAACGGCTATTCCGGCAACTTTAGATTTGGTTGTCAACAGCGTCTTAATGTCGTTTGCAGGCACATGGCCTTCGACAATATAGCCGTCGACGATGGCCGTGTGGCAGGATGCTATTTCCCGGCTAACGCCGTATTTATCCTTTACCGCCTGCACGTCATTGGTGACGACATCTTTTACATTGAAATTATTATCTTTCAGATGCTCCAACCACTTGCCGCAACAAGTGCAGCTTGGGCTTCTATGAACCACGATGTCGATAGGCTTGTCCTCAGCCCTAACGCCCGCCGTATTGGCAGCGAGCAAGCCGATTATCAACAAGTTTTTCAATATTTTCATGCTCGAAACTCCTAATATTTTGATGCTTAGTCCTGATGATAAGCCCGGCTATGCTCATGCACGGCATCGACCATCGCTTTAACATGATCAGGGTTCATATCGGGCAAGATGCCGTGCCCCAAGTTGAACACATGGCCGGAACCCGAACCGTATTTATGCAAAATGGTTTTTACTTTTCCAGTAATGACGTCCGGGTTTGCATAAAGCGCAACCGGGTCCATATTGCCCTGCAAGGCGACACGATGGCCTACTCTGGCGCGAGCCTGTTGCATATCGGTCTGCCAATCGAGGCCCAATGCATCATAGCCTGAATCGGCCATGGCTTCCAGCCAAAGCCCGCCGCCTTTAGTGAACAGGATGGTCGGAACCTGTTGCCCGTCTACATGGGTTTTAAGCTGCGCCCTGACTTGCTTGGCGTAGTATAAGGAAAATTCGGCATAATCTTCGGTCGACAACATGCCGCCCCAGGTATCGAACAGCATGACCGCCTGAGCGCCCGCCTCGATCTGCGCATTCAAATAGGCCGCAACCGATTGCGCCAACTTGTCCAACATAACGTGCATCAACTTGGGCTGTTCGTACATCATGCCTTTAACTTTTTGAAAGCTCTTGCTGCTGCCGCCCTCGACCATATAGGTTGCCAGCGTCCAGGGGCTGCCGGAAAAGCCGATCAACGGAACGCTGCCTTGCAGGTTTTTCCGTATCAGCCGAACCGCATCGACCACGTAACGCAAATCGGTTTCAGGATCAGGAACCGGTAATTTAGCGACATCGGCTGCGGTTCTGACCGGATGAGTAAATTTAGGCCCTTCGCCTTCGGTAAAATAAAGTCCCAAACCCATTGCGTCGGGAATGGTCAATATATCCGAAAACAGAATCGCCGCATCGAAGTCAAAACGCCGTAACGGCTGCAAGGTGACTTCGCAAGCCAGCTCAGGATTGGTGCACAGATCTAAAAAACTGCCGACCTGCTCCCTGACCTTTCTGTATTCAGGTAAATAACGACCCGCCTGGCGCATCATCCAAATCGGTGTGTACTCAACAGGTTGTTTTAACAGCGCTCTAATAAAGGTGTCGTTTTTTAATACTGTCATGGATTTAATTATTCAGGTTTAAAATTTTGTAGGATGGGTAGAACGGTAGCGAAACCCATCCTACACAACTTAGTTATTGTTTTATCGCGCTCATTTTTCTTACCAGCGCCTTTCGGAATTCGAACGGCAAGGATTGTCTGGCTTTATTTGCCGATGCCATATCAGAATATGAACCGTAAACTAAAATGAACTTCTGTTGACCGTTCGCTATCGTGTTAATGGTTCTAAACCCCGAACTCATCTCCGGATATTTCCTGAGCAGGCCGTCAACCGACGATTGTTTGGATAATACCATAAGTTGCAGGGTGAAATTATTTGCCGACTGCGCCAATGATTCGTTAGTCTCCACTTGCCGGGGCACCAACGTTTCTACAACCGCCCCTCCGGGAAGCGGCGCAATTTCTACGGGCTTTTCAGGTATCTGAATGGTTTCCAGACCATTGGGTGTAAACGGCTTAAAACTGTCCGCCAGCTTCTTCAACTGCGCTTGTCTGGTTTTTTCTTGCTCAACCGCACGCTGCGCAGCCGCTTGTTTATTTTTAAGCGGTTGATCAACCGCAGGCACCGGCTCGGACGGGGCTTTAACTTCCGGCTTTACGGGAACGGGAGGCTCGATGACCTGCTGTTGCCGGGCATCAGGGGCTTTTTCAGCGGACGGTTGTTCAGGCGGCTTAATCGGCGTTTCAGGCTGTGCTGCGGGAACCGCAGCTTGCCCAGCCCCTACACCTGTATTTACGCCAGCCGCTGGCTCTATGGCATTTGCCGGCGCGGCTTGCACCGGCTGCGGTATTACCGGCTGGGCAGCCGGCAATACCGGTTCTTTCGGTAATTCATTCGGGCGTTGCCCGACTTCTTGCACCGGTGCAGTCGTGCCGCTTGCTGCGTTACCGTCGCTCCCTGCAGTCGACAGATCCAGCATTATCGGGGTCTCTGTTCGTGGCGGAGGCGGGATGTCGATAATATCTGTTTTTTGTTGAACGGGCGCGGGCGCAACGGTTTTGTCATCCTTTTTTGATGTTGTCAGCAATTGAATACCGAACACTATCGCAATGGCTGCTGCAACGGTAATGACAAACATCCATTTCAATTTTCCGCCCGGCTTGGCGACGGGCAAGCCGGACACTTCAGCGATAATACGCCCCGGAACACCATGCGTTTCCCGATAGATGTGCTCTATCATGTTTTCGCCGATTGCATCAAACGGCAAGTTTAAAGAAGGTTTTGTGGACAGATGCTGTAAAAAATCGCCGCACTGCCTCTCCGATAAAGGCGGGATTTCAACAATATGACAATCATCAACCGCACGATCCGATCCCCGTTTCATCTGCAATTCGTCATGCGTTAAGGCGAAGATGACCCTTAAAACAGGATTTGCCGCGGCATATTGAATGACGGCCGTGATCAGGCCCGGTACTAATTCGCCGGCATTATCGACAATCAATACGATTTGTTTATATTGCCCCGGCGACCGGACCCTGGCTAACTGCTCGTAAATCGCCTCAAAGCTTAAGTCGGCATTGCCTTGCATCAGGCAATACCGCCGTGATTCAGTCTTGCGCTCCTGCAAAACGTTAAGCAGCGTCGTTTTACCGATGCCTTTCGGCCCGCAGACGACAAGGGCTTGCGTCAGGTTTGAAAGCAGATGGATTAATAAATCAAGCTTCTGCATCCGCTCCTTTGTTATCAAGGAATGAACAGCCTCATTTGCCGGGTCCCGGCGCGGCTGTTTTATCCAGAGGACATCATCATCTTCTACCATAAGTTTTAAGCGTCATCTCCAATAATTCTCGATCTACGTCAACAGGCAGAGTTGCCATGCCGATTTTTTGCAACAGGATCAGTCTGATTTGACCGTCTACATTTTTTTTGTCTACCGCCATTAATTCCAAAAACCGGTCCGAAGCAATTTGCTCCGGCGGATGTACGGGCAATCCGGCTTTTTTAAACAGCGCAATAATTCTTTCGACATCTTCATCGTTCAGCCAGCCTTTTCGTCTGGAAAGATCGGCGGCCTGGCAGGTGCCGATGGCGACCGCCTCGCCATGAAGGTATGCGCCGTAACCGGCGCCGGTTTCTATCGCATGGCCGAAAGTATGGCCTAAATTTAACGTCGCCCTGACGCCGGTTTCGGTTTCATCCTCGGCGACAATTTCGGCCTTGTTAATGCACGACCGCTCAATCGCATAAGCCAATGCCTGCTTGTCTCTAGTCAATAACGCATCGATATTGTGCTCCAGCCATTCAAAGAACTCAGCATCCCTGATCAAGCCGTATTTAATCACTTCGGCCAGCCCCGCCGCTAATTGGCGGTCATCCAGCGTATCCAAAACGTCGGCGTCGGCGATAACGCATTGCGGCTGGTAAAAAGCGCCGATCATGTTTTTACCCAGCGGATGATTAACGCCGGTTTTTCCGCCTACCGAGGAATCGACCTGAGCCAACAATGTTGTCGGTATTTGCAGAAAAGGAATCCCTCGCTGATAGCAGGCCGCCCCAAAGCCGCCCATGTCGCCGATAACGCCGCCGCCTAACGCGATCAGGCTGGCGTTACGGCTAAATCTGCACGCCAGCAGCTTATCGAAAATTTGCGCGACAACATCCAAAGTCTTGAATTGTTCGCCATCGGGCAGTATCACTGTTTCAACAATATAGCCCTGTAAGTTTTTTAAAACTGTGTCCAGGTACAACGGGGCAATGGTTTCATTGGTAACCACGACAACCTGCTTGGACTTTATATGCTTTGTGAATAATTCGGACTGGCCCAATAAACCGGAGCCTATATAAATCGGGTAACTACGGTCACCTAATTCAACCTGTAATTTTTTCATATTTATCAACGCTTATAGATTGGATTGGCGTAGCGCAATCCGGTATTTGCCGCTTCGATGTGCCGGGTTACGCTACGCCAACCCGTTCTTTGTAGATTTTGTTTGCTAACGGTTAACTGACTTATATTCTTCTAAAATACGGCTGACAACTTCTTTGCTTTGCATAACGCCGGTATCAACTTTAAAATCGGCGCAAGACAAATACAGGGGTTCACGCTGAGTGAATAAGGTCTCTATACGTTCTCTGGGATTATCCGTTTTCAGCAGTGGACGCTGCGTGTCCCTGCGCGTCCTCTCCAGAATCCTTTCTACCGAGCATTGCAGATAAACGATAAAACCATTTTCCTTCAACAACCTGCGATTTTCTTCACGCAAAACAGCACCGCCGCCGGTAGCCAGCACAATACCCTTCATTTGCGTCAATTGCTGAATCATCTTCTGTTCCCGATCCCTGAATCCCTCTTCTCCCTCGAACTCGAATATAGTCGGAATATCCACACCGGTTCTTTCCTCAATCGCCTTGTCGCTGTCATAAAAAGGTACTGACAACGCTCTGGCTAATTGCCGCCCTATCGTGGTTTTCCCTGCACCCATCAGGCCTACTAAATATATATTCTCTGATCGCGTCATAACCTGCCTTCCTGCGGCTAAACCATTAAAAAAGGGGGCATTATGCCCCCTTTTTGATCCAAGTAGAAGCAATCAATCGCTGACCAGATTATCCTGCATGATTTTCGGCGTGACAAAAATCAGTAATTCTTTCTTAGTCTTCTCCTCTGTTGAATTGGTAAATAAAAACCCAATACCCGGCAGGTCGGCGAAAAATGGGATTTTATTCTTGCCTATTGATTCAGACCCTTCATAAACGCCTCCTAAAACAACCGTCTCTCCATCCTCAACGAGAACCGAGGTTTTGATCTGTCTTTTGTCAATCCCGGGGTTGCCCGAAACAGGATTGCTTGTTGTATTCTCATTATCCTTCTTAACCAGCAAATTCATGATAACCGAGCCATTGGGGGTAATCTGCGGCGTTGCGTTTAACTCAAGGACGGCATCGATATAAGTCGTTGTCGGCGGTGTATTGGCCGTCCCAGGCGTTGTCACCGGAATCTGAACACCTTGCGTCATAACCGCCGTGCATCGGTCCATCGTCATTACCCTCGGGTTGGACACTATTTCCCCCCTGCCTTCAATTTGTAATGCCTGTAGCTCAAGATTCAACACATAATCGGCGCCTCTGGCGAGGGTCATTCCCAACGCCCCCGGCGGAGTCGCCGTTAGGGCTTCGACGCCCAAATCGACCAGCAAATCGGTTGGTTTTCTTGTGTTTATAGTAGGATCCCCCCCACTTGAAGCCACCTCAGTTCCCCCCACAGCGAACGTTTTACTGGAACCTATAGTCGCTTCTTTTGCTACACCAAACTTGACGCCTAAATTTTCAGTAAAACTATCATCGGCAATCACAACCCGCGCCTCAATCATCACCTGACGCACAGGAACATCAAGCTTGCGTATCAGTTTCTTGACCTCATCCAGGCGCTTCGCCGTCTCGCGAACAATCAAGGTATTGGTTCTGGCATCGACAACGGCCGATCCGCGGGCAGAAAGCAAGCCAAACTTGTCATTACCGCCTTCCGAACCACTGGCGCTACCAGCCCCGCCGGTCTGGCCTTGACCGGCTTGCCCCCCGCCCGTGGCGCCGCCGGCGGAAGCGGAAGAGGCCGTTGTTGATGAAGCAGTTCCAGTTGCGCCGGTCACCCCGCAACTGCCAAAAGCACCGGTATCGCGGCCATTCAACAGATTTCTAAAGTTCTCTGCCTTGGCGTAATTGATTTTAATGTACTCTGTCACCAGCGGATCCAGCTGTTCAACAACTTTATCGGTTTCCTGCTGTTTCTGCTTGTAGTCCTTGATCTTGTCCAGCGTTGAAATCAGCGTGACATTACCGGACTCGTACTTGCCCAACTCCTTGGTCATCATGATAAAGTCGAGCGCTTCATCCCAAGGCACATCGTCCAGCTTTAAGGTAATCGTACCCGTTACATCATCGCCGGCAACCACATTCTGCCCGGTAAATTCGGCCAGAATGGCAATCACACTGCGGATTTCGATTTCCTGGAAATTTAAAGATAACCTGTCGCCGGTATATTTGGTGCGCGACCTTTCCAGCGCATCTTTCTCTTCATTGCTTAAGGGGCGAAACTCAACGGTCAACAACCCGTCCGCTTGAAACACCGAATAATCGTAAAGCGCATTTTGCAGCGTCACGGTAATCGTGGTTTGCTGGTCGGCCGACACGGTATCAATAAACTTGACCGGCGTTGCAAACTCGGAGACATCGAGCCTTTTAGCCAAACTTTGAGGTAAGCGGGTGTTTAAAAAACTGATGACGACTTTCCCACCTTGTTCCTTAGAGTTAACGATAGTGTTGGGATTAGCCAGCGAAACCAGTATGCGTCCCTCGCCTTTGTCGCCGCGCTTAAAGTCAAACCCGCTAATATCTTGTGCGGGGATTAAGGCTGCCACTACTGCATTAGTCGTCTTTGTTAGGACAGGCGCTGTCGGCTTTGGCGGCGTTGCAACAGCCGGTGGAAGAGCCGGCGGTTTTAACTCGGCAGGCATTACAGCCTTTGCCCGCGTTAGGGTCAGTACCACTTTATTGCCGACCACCTTGGTATCAAACGGTATTGTCTCAAGCAGGTTAACAACAACACGAACCCTGTCGCCCGCTTCCACGACATAAACGCTGTTCGCCGCCCCCTGATTGATCGGGTACATTTTTTTTGCCAGTCCGCTTTTTACACCCGGAAAATCCAGGGCGATACGCGCAGGATTATCGGTTTTAAATACTTTAGGCGTAGCCGCGGGCCCCGTCATTTCCATTTCAATCTGCAACTTATCAGCTGACGGCGTCGCAAAATCTATCTTTGATAACAACAGTTCACCTGCCTGAGCAGATGCGAGCTGAAATACGAATAGGAGCAAACCTAAGCCAATAGGCATACATGATGATCGCCACGTCTTACCCTGCCCCCTGAACGGTATGGCTCCCCTGTGGGTATTCGCCATAACGCAGCCTTGTTTATTATTCATTTATTGTCCTCAAAATCACTCTGTCAACGCTATTGAAGCCGGTTGTTCGCGCCACGTTCCCGGCTTATCGGGCACTATTTCGATCAATTCGATTTTATCGCTAACTATCCGTATGATTTTCCCATAATTTTTACCCATATAGTTCCCAACTTTGACGCGATAGATAGTGCCGTCGCTGGCTTTTACCAATCCCCACAAACTCGACTTCATATCGACAGTACCCACCATTTTCAGGACATCCAAAGGGAACATCTCCAGCTCTTCTTTACGCCGCGCCGTATCCGGTTTTATGCCACTAGCCTTTGAAACATCTACGCTGTCGGCCTGTTCGGGCTGCTCCAACGGCTTAAACGGATCGCGCAAGCCTTCCGGTTTAAAAATAAAAGGCTCAATAACTTTGATTTCAGGCAAGGGCTTAATGGCCTCTTTAGGCCTGGCCTTAACTTCCGCTATATAGCGGTTTAAGTCCGCAAAGTCATCGTTGCCGCATCCGGTCAACAAAGCTATAAAAACCACACAAGTTACGACCGCCAAGGATGGTGGAAGTGTCGCAACGGGTAGGGAACCCGTGCAACCGACCGCCAAGGATGGCGGGAGTGTCGCAACGGGTAGGGAACTCGTGCGACCGACCGCCAAGGGTGACGGAAGTGTCGCGACCGGTACGACTGCATGGATGCAGGAGGTAGAGCAACGCAGGGAGCTGTTGCCGAGGGAATCGGTGCGGCGTTGCAAACCTGCTTGTGCGGCTCCACTGGACAAAGGCAATTTGTTATATTCCATTACTTTCTCGCCCTTTTCTTTTTGGCCGTCTCAGCGGCTTCATCAACGCTTTCGTTATAGGTCTTTACCGTTGCATTCATCTTCATTTCCCCGGTCTTTCCGTCCTTGCTTTCGGGAATAATATTTACGTCGTGTACGGTAACAATCCGCGGCAACGAGGCCAAACCACTCACAAACAACCCCAGCTCCTCATATTTTCCAATAACCTCTATCTCGATCGGCAACTCTGAATAGAAGTCTTTTCGAATCGCCGCACCCGGTTTAAATAACCGGAATTCCAGACCGCTGGCCAATCCTGTCTGGGAAATATCAATCAACAGGCTGGCAAGCTCTTCTTTTGTCGGCATTTGGCGGATCATATCCTCCAGTTCCGTTTCAATTTGCGTCAATTGATCCTGATAATCCTGAAGATTGATTGATTTCTTTTGCTTCGTCTCAAACGCCTGCTTTAACTCCCGCTCTTTTTTCTCGGAGACATCAAGCGCCGCCAATTGATCAAGCGTGTCATAGTAAACACCCGCACTAAAAACCAGAACGCATATGACGGCAATCGCCGCCGCTTTAATGGGCAATGGCCAAGACCCCGCCTCATTAAGATCCCAGTTAATTTCCGACAAATTCATTAGTTCCCCCCGGCCGGACGGATCGCTTCCTTACCGCTTGCGGGACTTCCGCCACCCGTGGCAGTCGCGGCTTGCGTATCTTGACCGCCTTGCTTTGCATGCAGAATGAAATCGCTTAACTGTTCGGAATTAACCTTACTTCCAGTATGAATCACATCAAGCGTAGGAACTTTAAGCCAGGCCGAAGCCTCAATAGCCCGCATAAAAGCGGAAACGCGGGCATTGGTTTGCGACTTGCCTTCAAAATTCAGCTCATCCCCTTTCTGGGTGAACTTCGTCAGAAAAACCCCGTCCGGTGTAACTCTCGGAAGCTCATCGAATAAATGCACAATCTCAGGACGGCTTTCCTGTAATTTCTGAATTAATTCTATTTTGGTCAGCAACTTGCTTTTTTGTTCCTCAATTGTTTTGATTTTGGCGATTTTTATATCCAATAATGCTATTTCGTCCTGTATTAGCTTGTTTCTTTGTTCCTGATAAGCCTTTAATCCCTCGATATACATGTGAAGCCCGGCAAAAATAAGCGCCGTGAATAAAACCGCCACGCCGATGGCATTGATAAAATCCTGTTTTTTCTGCGCGCGCAGCTCTTCACGCCACGGGAGCAAATTGATTTTTGCCATTAATCAAAACTCCTCAATGCCAACCCGCACGCAATCATCATTGCCGATGCATCGTTACTCAATGACTGAGGTTTTACCTTATTGGATAGCGCCATATTGATGAAAGGATTGGCTATAAAGGTAGGTATTCCTAGGGTCTGTTGAACCAGTTTGTCGATGCCGGGTATTGAGGCGCAACCGCCCGCCAGAACAAGATTGTCGATACGTCTATTCGCGCTTGATGAAATAAAAAACTGTATCGACCGCTGAATTTGCTGAACCATTGCCCGTTTAAACGGCTCAAGTACGTCGACTGCATAGTTATCCGGCAGTCCGCCCAGCTTTTTTGCCAAGCCGGCCTCTTCATAAGTTAAACCGTAGCGGCGCTGAATCTCTTCAGTCAACTGCCTGCCGCCAAAGCCTTGCTCTCTTGTGTACACGGTACGGCAATTATGTAGAACATTTAACGCCGTCATGGTTGCCCCGATATCCACAATAGCAACCGTCTGGCCTTCAACGGCATCCGGCAATTGATCAATCAGCAAGGTAAAGGCGTTTTCCATCGCAAAGGCTTCAACATCGACAATTTTGGCTTTCAAACCGGCCTTGACCAACACTTCGACGCGATCCGCGATAATCTCCTTTCTCGACGCCGCGAGCAGCACATTGACCATTTCAGGGTTATTTTCATTTTGCCCCTGTACTTCAAAATCGAAATTAACCTCGTCAAGCGAGTAAGGCACATACTGGTCCGCTTCAACCATGATTTGATCTTCCATTTCATCATCGGTTAATGAAGCGGGCATCGGTATCACCTTGGTCATCACTGAAGAGCCGGCAACAGCGACAGACGCTTGCTTTAACTTTGAGCCGGATTGCTTTAAAGCGATTTTTATCGCTTCAGCGATCACTTCAATGTTTGCTATATTTTTATCAACAACAGCATCTTGCGGCAAAGGCGCTACCGCATAACTTTCAACCCGGTAACGGGCGCCGACCTTGCTCAATTCGAGCAATTTTATAGCTGCGGTACTGATATCAATACCTAGAACGGCGCTCTGTTTCTGCCCAAACCAACTCATGAACTATCCCTTGAAAAACTTGACGACATCGTGACCGATCAGCTGCAATGCCGGGTTTTCAGCTACAATCAACAATGACAAAACTTATTTACTGGCGAAAGTATAGTAGCCTTTTTTATTTTGATGCTTAAAATGTTCAATTTATTTGCTCGATCCGTTGCTTTTTATCTCCAGTGAAAATCATTTCTGCCGGCATTTACTAAAAATGTATCTTTTTATTCATAAAGCTTGCGCTCTTACCTCTACCGTACCGTTTCCCGGGATTTCTTGTGGCTAAACTTTTAAAATGGTTCGCTGTTTTTTTTATCACCATTACATTGGGCTTAGCTATTTCCGGCTATTTTTTATACAACAAGCTTGCCGCCGACCTGCCTGATGTTAAGACCCTGCATAATGTTCAGTACCAGACGCCTTTAAGCGTTTATAGTGCGGATAATTTGCTGATTGCTCAATTTGGCGAAAAAAAACGCGCACCGGTCAATATAGAGGAAGTCCCGCCGCAACTGATTAATGCTTTCATTGCCGCTGAGGACGACAGTTTTTACCAGCACCCCGGCGTCGATTTCAAAGGCCTGCTTCGGGCCGGTCTACACCTTGCCTTAACCGGCAAGAAAAAACAGGGCGGCAGCACCATCACCATGCAGGTTACCCGTAACTTCCTGTTGAGCAGCGAGAAAACTTACACCCGTAAGTTAAAGGAAATCATGCTGGCGTTGAAAATAGAACGCGAGTACCCGAAAAACAAAATCCTGGAACTTTACTTAAACCAGATTTTCATGGGCCACAGAGCCTACGGCGTTGCCGCTGCCGCCCAGGTTTATTACGGAAAATCCCTGTCGGAACTTAACTTGGCCGAATACGCGATGATTGCCGGGCTACCCAAAGCGCCATCGACATACAACCCCATTACAAATGAAGCGCGAGCCATTGAACGGCGCAATTATGTCTTGCACCGTATGCTTGAGCTTAACCATATCAGCCAACAGGAATACGAGGACGCATCCGGGCAACCCTCTACAGCCAAGCTGCAAACAGTCTCTCCTGAAATTTCGGCGCTTTATTTCGCCGAAATGGTTCGGCAAAAAATCTTCGAACTCTATGGCGAGCAAGCCTATACCTCCGGCTTCAAGGTCTATACAACAATCAACGGAACGCTGCAATCGACGGCGAATCAGGCGCTTAACAATACCTTGCACGCCTATGACCAACGCCACGGCTATCGCCACTTACGCACCAGGACCAGCAATTTCAACGAAGCTTCCGCTCCTGCTCACGCCCCTCGCCTACTTCCTGTAGGCGAACTTCCCGTCATCGGCGATACATTGCCCGCCACCGTTCTACGCGTAAAAGATAATATTGCAACTGCCGCTCTTCAAGACCGCTCTGTCATTGAAATACCGTCGGAAAATATTAAATGGACCGGCAACTCTATCGCAAACCTGTTAAAAACAGGCGACATTATCCGCGTTCGTCAGCTACAAAATAACACCTGGGCTTTAACACAAGTGCCCGAGGTAGAAGGCGCATTTGTTTCTTTAAATCCCGCCAACGGCGCCATTTTGGCGTTAACCGGCGGTTTCGATTTTTACCGCAACAAATACAATCGCGCGACCCAATCAAAAAGACAGCCGGGGTCGGGCTTTAAACCCATCATTTACACCACCGCCCTGGAACAAGGCTACACCGCAGCCAGCCTTATTAACGATGCGCCTATCGTCATCGATATTCCAGGCCAGGAAAATGAATGGCGGCCGGAAAATTACAACAAGAAATTCTACGGTCCAACCAGTATCAGGGCGGCTATAACCCACTCAAGAAACATTATCTCCATCCGCCTATTACAGGAAATGGGCGTTGAAAAAGCCGTTGCAACGGCTTTGCGCTTCGGCTTTACTGAAGAGCAAATACCCAAAACCCTGTCACTGGCGCTGGGCAGCGGCTATGCATCCCCACTGCAAATGGCTCGGGTTTACGCCACATTCGCCAACGGCGGCTTCCTGATCACTCCCTATTTTATTGAACGCATCGAATCCAACGAAGGCGAGATTATTTATCAAGCCAAACCTAAAACCCCCTGCCCTTCCTGCGACAGCAGCGAGGAATTAAAACGCAACTACGCACCCCGAATTATTACGCCGCAAATTTGTTTTCTGATGAATTCGTTGCTAAGAGATGTCGTCCAACATGGTACGGCAACCGATGCAAAAGTATTGGGCAGACAGGATCTTGCCGGAAAAACAGGAACCACAAACGAACAGCGCGACGCTTGGTTCAATGGCTACACGCAATCGAACGTCGCCACCGCATGGGTCGGATTTGATGATTTTTCCCCGCTGGGGAATCGTGAAACGGGCGGTGTAGCCGCATTACCGATGTGGATAGAGTTTATGCAAACAGCATTAAAAGATACCCCCGATACGCCTCTTGAAGCGCCGGAAGGCATAGTAAAAGCGTTTATAAACCCTGAGACCGGCCTGCTAACAGAGGCCGCAAATAAAGACGGGATATGGGAGTACTTTCAAGCTGACCGCGTGCCGACAAGCTTCACGTCCGGCGACTCGACGACTGATTCCAGTCAATCTACTGATCAACCCGCAGAAGACCTGTTTTGAGACAACACAGGGCGGGTTAACCCGCCCTGCAATCAAATCAGCTTAATTTACCGTGGCACTGTTTAAACTTTTTGCCCGAACCGCAAGGACAAGGATCATTACGCCCCACTTTATTGCCGTCCCTGACAAATGGCTGCTCAGCAACAGTAGCTTCTTCCTGTTCGGGTGCCGACAGCGACTCCTCGTAAGCATCCAAAGTCGGCGCCTGCGCGTGCTCAAAATGCATTTCTCTGGGCGCCTGCATTTGCTCGTCAAGCGCCTGAACATCCTCTTCCTGCCGAACCTGAACTTTGAACAGCGTAGTGATTACCTCGTACTTGATATGCTCTAGCAGGTTGGTGAACATTTCAAACGCTTCGCGCTTGTATTCCTGCTTGGGATCTTTTTGCGCATAACCTCTAAAGTGGATGCCTTGACGCAAATAATCCATCGCCGCCAGATGCTCTTTCCAGCTGTTGTCCAGCACTTGCAACATTAATGATTTCTCAATATGCCGCAGCACTTGCTGAGTCATCTGCTGTTCTTTGTCTTTATGGTTTTGTTCCAGAATTTCGATGATTCGCTTGCGTAAAGATTCTTCCTGCAACGAGTGGTCTTCTTCCAGCATTTTACGCACAGGAATTTCAACATTAAACTCCTGATGCAAATGATCCTCCAGACCCTTGGTATCCCACTGCTCCACCATCGTCCTTGCCGGGATGTACTGAGTAATCACATTATTGACCACGTCTTCGCGTATCGCGGTGATGATGTCGGAAATTTCCTCCGCCGCCATCAGCTCGTTACGCTGCGCGTAGACAACCTTGCGTTGATCGTTGGCGACATCGTCATAGGCCAGGATTTCTTTACGCACATCGAAGTTACGGCCTTCAACCTTGCGTTGGGCGCTTTCGATAGAACGGGTTACCCAAGGATGCTCAATAGCTTCGCCATTGCCCATACCTAATTTCTGCATCAAGCCCGCCACGCGATCCGATGCGAAGATGCGCATCAGGTCATCTTGCAATGACAAGTAGAAACGGGTTGACCCCGGATCGCCCTGCCGGCCAGACCGGCCTCTTAACTGGTTGTCGATACGGCGCGATTCATGACGCTCCGAACCGATAACATGCAAGCCGCCGGTGGCGACAACCTGCTCGTGTCTGTCTAGCCACGCGCCGCGGACGCGTTCCTTATCGGCCTCGCCGGCATCTTCGCCCAATGCCGCCAGTTCCGCGTCCAGATTGCCGCCGAGCACAATATCGGTACCCCGTCCGGCCATGTTGGTCGCGATAGTCACCGCTCCCGGCATACCGGCCTGTTCAATGATATGGGCTTCGCGCTCATGCTGCTTGGCGTTAAGTACTTCGTGTTTAATACCCTGTTTTTTCAACAGCGCAGACAGCCGCTCGGAGTTTTCAATCGATGTGGTTCCCACCAACACCGGCTGTCCACGTCCAACACATTCTTTAATATCTTCGGCAACGGCGACATATTTCTCGTCGGCAGTCAGAAATACGACGTCACCGAAATCCTTACGAATCATCGGGCGGTGCGTAGGAATAACCACAACTTCGAGGCCGTAAATCTTGTTTAATTCGAACGCTTCGGTATCCGCTGTACCGGTCATACCGGACAGTTTTTCGTACAAACGGAAATAGTTCTGGAAAGTAATCGAGGCCAGCGTCTGGTTTTCATTTTGAATGGCGACGTGCTCTTTCGCCTCAATCGCCTGATGCAAGCCTTCAGACCAGCGGCGTCCCGGCATCACGCGCCCGGTAAACTCATCGACGATAATCACTTCGTTATTGGCGACGATATAATCCACGTCTTTTTTAAATAATACATGCCCGCGCAACGAAGCGTTCAGGTAATGCATCAGGCGAATGTTGGTTGCGTCATACAAACTGGTCCCTTCCGCCATCAAGCCATGTTCGACCATTAAACGCTCAACCCGTTCGTGGCCTTCTTCAGTCAGGTACAACTGGCGTACTTTTTCATCGACGGAATAGTCGCCCGGCTCGCCTTCTTTTTCCTGCTTGGTCAGGAACGGGACGATCTGATTGACCTTCACGTATATTTCAGTGCTTTCCTCGGTAGGCCCGGAAATGATCAGCGGCGTTCTCGCCTCATCAATCAGGATAGAATCCACCTCATCGACAACAGCAAAACTTAAATCGCGCTGGACTTTCTGTTCGAGGCTAAAAGCCATATTGTCGCGCAAATAATCGAAACCGAATTCGTTGTTGGTGCCGTATGTGATATCTGACGCATAAGCTTTGCGACGTTCTTCACTTTCCATCTGGCTGATAATCACACCGGTCGTCAATCCCAGAAAACCGTAAAGCCTGCCCATCGTCTCGGAATCGCGCTTGGCCAGATAGTCGTTAACCGTAACAACATGTACGCCGCGGCCTGGCAAAGCGTTCAGATAAGCCGCCAGGGTCGCCATCAGGGTTTTACCCTCGCCGGTTTTCATTTCGGCGATTTTGCCGTCATGAAGTATCATGCCGCCGATCAATTGCACATCGAAATGGCGCATACCGAAGACTCGGGTCGACGCTTCCCTGACTGTCGCAAACGCTTCCGGCAACAGATTGTCCAGTTTTTCACCCTGCGTCAGACGATCACGAAACTCCTGCGTTTTTGCTTTTAACGCATCATCAGATAATTTTTCGTATTCAGAAGCCAGGGCATTGATCTTTTTGACCAACGACCTTTTCTTCTTTATCAGCCTGTCATTACGGCTTCCTATAACTAATCTAACCAACTTACCCAGCATGTTTTTTTCCGGTATGAATTTAGTAAATGATTGAATAAAACCGTCGGATTATATACCGTCTGCTGTTTTAGTTACAGTTAAAAACATGCTTTGCCTCTCGGCAAAAGGCCTTAACATTAACGAAGAACATTTAAAAATCAATATCGAAGACTTTGCTGGCAGTCTTACAATCAACAGTCCATCAGCTTGGTAAGACGTAATCTTATAGGACGCAATAGCGGCAGAGACTATGAAAGTATTATCTGAATCAGGCAAAAGCCTTTAAATCAGCTTTAAAACCCGGATTCCCTGACGAATGCGGCTGCAATGTGTCGCCATACGGATGAGGCGATGCTTTCGGCTTTTCCATCGATCAACACATTGCCCTTGATAGCCCGATTGATCGGTCCGCTGTTTTCCAGAGGCTGAAGCCAGACCCGGTAAACCGATGCTTCGGGAACCAGTTCATCCTTATTGTTGCCCCGGATGGCGATACTTCCGGCATAACGGGAAGTAAAAACCGGCGGCAACTGCAAGGCCGCAGCATTATCGATGCGCACAATCCGGCACGGAATGCTCAGCCAGTCCAGCTGTTCGGGATAAAAATCGGCTCGCGCACCGGGCTGAATCTGGCCCAAATGGTCTTCAGCCAAAAAAGCCTCTATCTGATAAGCATCAAACTTCCCCAGAGTTAACAGCGGTTCGTTTTTGGCGATCCATTCCCCGGCATTCAATTGGTCGTTTATTTCGATGATTTCACCGTCGAAAGGCGCCACAACGGTCAAACGTTTACGTTCATCCATAAGACTGTCGTACTCGCTAGCCGCGCTTTCCAGTTCGGTCAACGCCACCAGCCGCCGGTTGATCAGGTTTTTCTCCTGTCCGTGAAAGGACAACTCCCAACGCAACGATTCAACTTTTATTCTGCTTTGCTCAAGACGCGAGTCGATATCGGACGAGCTGAACTGCATCAGGGGCCGCCCTTCCTTAACGGCTTCACCTTTGGCGACCAGAATCCGGTCCAGCTTGCCGGGCAGAGGCATAAAAAGTTCGGTATGGACGGCTATTTTCAACAAGCCCGGCGCTTCAATGCGGCTCTTCCACGGAATAACCAAAATGCCGGCGACGATCAGCACTGCCGCCAAGGTCGCCTTGGTGTTACGATTCCATTCGATGCGCCGGCGGTGTTCAAGCCAATACTTAATTTCTTTGGCGATAGGGAGCATGATAAACCAGCCTATTTCGACCATCATTAAAAACAGGCCGAGCAATTTAAAAAAGAAGTGATACACCAGCAACGCAATCCCCAAAAACAGGAAAAAGCGGTAAACCCAGATGCACCAAGCATAAATCAGCAGTAACCGTTGAGTGCGCGGCGGAAACCGCTCCGGCGCTTCATCGGTAAGGCCGAATAATAGTCGCCGCAGTTGCCAGCGCCCCAACGCGAACGCCCTGTTTTGCAGGTTTTCGATCCCCCAATAATCCGACAGTAAAAAATAACCGTCAAAACGCATTAACGGGTTTAAATTAATAAACAGCGTCATGATCCAGGTGGTCGTGGCCATCAAAAATACGCTGCTGCGCAACGGGCCGTCCGGTAAAAAATGCCACAGCGTGGTACATAGAACGGCCAGCCCCAATTCAGCGGCAATGCCGCCAACACCAATCGCCAGCCGTTGCCGCCGCGAGGTCAATTTCCACGCATCGCTGGCATCGGTAAATAACACCGGCATCATTACCAGAAAAGCCACGCCCATCGAGGAAACCCGGCAACCGTAACGATGGGCGGTATAAGCATGACCCAACTCATGCAGGGTTTTGGTCAAGGTCAACGCAACGGCGTAATAAATAAAACCTTCGGTCGAGAAAAAATGCAGGAAGGTTCGGCTGAATATTTCCCAGCGATCGATCAGCAAATACAGATTAACCAGCACCAACGCCATCAACACGTACAGCACCAGCGGCTGATAAATCCAGCGTAGCGCAGGATAAGTCCGCGCCAGCAGGCGATCAGGGCGAAGCAGCGGGATTTTAAAAAACAGGTAATGATGTATCAGCCAGGCAAACCAGTGATGATGAGCGGCTCTGCTTTGGCCGACCAGACGCTGCACAGCGTCTTTTCCCCGGATCTGGAGCAGATTATGGCCGGCAAGGAACTGCAATAAATGCTGAATATCGTCAACGCTGACGGTGAACAAGCCGTGCTGCGATAATTGTTCGCTGATAGCCTCGGACGACCTTAAATCCCAATGCGCCAGAATCTCGTTTTCAAGCTGCCCGATGCGATAGAAATGCTGATTGGCCGGATCGTAAATTGTCCAGGTGGGCGAACCGTCAAATGCGCAAGGCCCCGGAAACAAGTCCAGTTCTTCACGCAACGGCGGCAGGTTAATTACAACCCCATCCATTGTCTCAATGCCGCCAAAGGTCTTCTTAACACATAGTACACAAAAGGAACCCGCGAGCCGAAGACTTTGGCCGTCCCTTTCAGGCCGATCCTGGGCAACACGTCCGCTTGCTTGAACTTGGCTTTCAAACGGTAGGCCAAGACCTCGTCAGGCGTAACTTCGGCTTGATAGGCGGCAAAATAAAGCTCCGCCGAAACCGGCGTGACCGGATCGACATTCAAGAAAAACTGCACCTTGGCCCCAGGCTCAAGATTAATCGCATCGGCAATCGGCAACTGCACTTCCAGCTCGACATCGGCGGGGTTAGCGACCATTAAAATACGCTCGCCGATGGTGACGGGTTTTCCTATCCAGTCGTTGACATCGGAAAACACCGCTATCCCGGCATGAGGCGCTTTAATATCGATACGCGCCAGCCAATCCTCCATGCTGCGCACTTCGGCCTGCTGTTGCTCAACCCGGCTTTGAAGAATATTGACCTGAGCCTTGCTGTCCATATCGAACATCGCCTGTTGCGCGGTTTTTCGGTATTCCGCTTCGGCAACCTCCAAGGCCTTGCGGGTAACGGTCAGCTTGTTTTTAATGGTTTCTTCTTCGAGGCTTAACAACAGCTGATCTTTCGCCACCTGATCGTTGGGCTGAACATAAAACTGGTCGACGACGCCGTCAATCGCGGCCCTGAGTATAGTCGGATGTCCGGGAATAACGCTGGCCGGAGCCATTGCCGTTTGCCGCACCGGAATCCAAAGCAGGCAAAACAGCACAGCCAGACCGACCATCAGGCGCTTTTTAGTCAGCCAGTCCTGTTTCCAGAAAGACGGTCTGGGCGACAAAGCCGCCCAGGCATGGCCGAAAGTGTCCGCCACATGCTCCAGTAAATAAAGCTCCCCATCGGTCCAGTCGGACTCTCGCGCCAGCAGTAGCCCGGCTTGCGGCGTAGCGCCATAAGCCGACACCGGCAGCCATACGGCATGAGCAGGCAACCATTGACGCCACTCATCGGCACAGTCGCCTTCCAGGTCTTCTGCGGCCAAACGCCGAATGGCTCCAGAAGCATCCGCAGACAACTGTTTGAATACTTGTTTCAACCAGCTTATATACGGCGCATTCGTGTCGATCACGGCCAAACCGGAAACGGCGATCACTTGCGATTCGTTTATTTGCCACAACGCAGCCTGGCGGTATTCAATCAGGCTGCGGCTGTCGTTAACCAGTGTATAGGCCAACGCTTCCGAGGTATCGGCGTTACGGAACGTTTTTTCCAGTTGCAGCAAGGTCGCCAGCGCCGCCAGCTGCCGTTGCGAGTCGGTCATCGCATCAGTCATGCGCGGCAGCCGCAGTTGCCGACGGGAAAATGGCGCGGCCGCTCATACCGGCCAGAAGATCTTCGGTCTTGCCGGTAATAATTCCGGTAATTTTAATGGACTGACTGACCGCATCGATGCGCGCGCCCAGTATTTTGACCTTGGCGGGATATTCCTTCTGCGTTTCTTCAAGAAAAACCTTAAACTCGTAGCCCGGCTTCAACCATTTCAGCCAACTGGAGGGAACCAGCACCGTGACTTCAAGCTGGCTGTCATCCAGAATATCCAGGATCGGGTCGCCGGCTTTAACGTATTGATAGCGCTGCACCAGGCGCTCCGCCACGCGCCCCGAAAAAGGCGCGGCAATCGTGCATTTTTGCAGCACCGCCCCCATCAACGCAATATCGGCTTTGGCCTTGGCGACTTCGGCAGCCGCCATTTCAAGCTCCAGCGGACTCATGGAATTGAGTTTGGTCAAACGGGAATTAACCTCATAGGTTTTTTCGGCGGCTTGCACAACGGCTTGCGCCTTTTTCAATTGCGCCTGTTGTTCGGCGCAATTGAACGCAACCAGTAAATCGCCTTGTTTAAACCGTTCGCCTTCTTGGACATTGAGCTGAATGATTTTTGCCGCCATTTCACTGGACAGAATAGTGGAATGCTGCGCATTGAGCTGGGCGCGAATTTCCGCCGCCTCAGCCGCATAGACTGTGCTGGAAACGCTAAAACCGGTGATACCGGTTAGCAAAAGTAAAAAAGTACGCATAAAATGAGTATGGGTTGTTTGCTGGGAGTTAAAAATGCGTAGGCCGGTATAAAGCCAACCAAGTGTAACGCTGGATGGACTTTTCCGGCTTAGGATTTGGTCAAAAATAACTTCCCGAAATCACTGTCTTCTATCGTCAAGCCGTTCGTGCTGACCCTTCGACTCGCTCAGGACTAAAGGCCTTGTCGAAGCATGATCGGCTTGACGCGGTAGGCCGAAATTTTTCCGTCCACCCTTCGACAAGCTCAGGGCGAACGGAAAAATTTTACCCGAGCCATATTGGGAAGTTATTAATGACCGTATCCTTATCATGCAGCGATGGCCGGAAACGCAAGTTTCCGCTTTCGCTCAAACAAGCTTATTCCGACATACAGGATTACTAATTCTTCTTGACCGCATTCAAATCGGTAGCCGATAACGTGTCTGCCGCCGGTTTCGTTATGGGTGGAAACTGTCCGGCCTGCCAGTTCTTATCCACGGCTTCGATGGAGCTCGCCAGCGTATTGATATTATGGTTTTCAATCCAGTCCGGTAAAGGATCAAGGCCCAATGACACATAAACTCTGCCCAACGAACTTTGAATGCCGGCATAGGCTTCAAGCAGTTGTAACCGCGACATCAACGCATTGGTCGTTGCGCGAATGCGCTCCAACTCGGTTTTTGCATCGTTCTCGGCATCTGTGGTGATGTGCTTTGAAATCTTCTGATTGATTTCATCCAGTTCCTGAGTGCGCTTATACTGCTGTCCTGCGACCAAAAACTGCTGATAAGACAAATGAACCTGGGTCAATACCGCCATATAAACCGATAAGCGGCGGGTATCTCCCAGTTTTTCCTGAGCGTCTATCTGACTAAAGCGTGCCGGCGCCGAAACCAACTCCATCAGGTTATTGCTGATGATGCCGCTCAATTCCAGCCAGTTGTTATTTAGCAGGTAACTGTTGTTATCATAGTTATAGCCGGCCCTAAACTCAATACCGGGAAGCAGGCGCAATATGGCTTTATGCGTTTCTTCTGTCGTAATCCGGTTGTTGTAAATTTCCTCGCGCAATTCAGGGCGCAGTTGCAGAGCCATTTCTTCCATTTTGTCAATGGCCAATGAAAGTTCCGGCGCCTTCAGCGCGTTGTTTTCAGGTAGTTTGAGCTCAAATTTCTGGCTGGGTGAGATGCCCAGCAAAGAGGCCAGTTCGGTTTTGGCAAGACGCAATGTTTCCGATAGCTCTTCCAGTTTCCGTATGATTTCCAGCAAGTCTTTTTCGTATTGCAGTATCGACAACGGTGCGGACAAACGCTCGCTCTCGATACCTTGGGCGTCCTTCAATGCCTGCTTGGCGCTGGTCAGGATTTTATCGATCTCCCCTTCCAGTTGCTGGGTGCCGGCCATTCGCCAGAATGCGGTGCGCACATCCTGCATCAACAATTGCGCGGTTTTACGGCGTGTTTCTTCTGCAACCAAAACCCGGTTTGCATCCTGCTTGGCCTGAAAATAGCTGACGCCGAAGTCCAGCACGTTCCAGCTGAAGGTGAAGTCGTAAACCTTGCGCGACCGGTCCTGGGAAGTCGATGACTGCAATTGTTGTGCGCCGGTGACAGCGTTACGGCTGTTGGAAGCATTGTAATTATCACGACCCCGATAACCCGCCGTAGCAATCAAATCCGGCAATAAATTGAATTTCGCCAAATCGGACTGCCCGTCGGCCACCGCATGTTCCATCATCTTGACACGATGGTTAAGGTTATACTTTAGCGCTCTGGCCATCGCTTCATAGACGCTGATCGGGGCTAAAATAGGTTCCTGTTTTGCAAAAATAACCTGTTTATCGGCATCAAGCGATGTCTGTTGCTCACTCCGCGTAATCGGCTCCGGCATGATGGCGCAACCGGCGAGCATTACAATACCGGAAAGACCGGCAACCAACTGGGGGACTGGATAGTTCATGGTAGTTTTTTATTATTGATATTTAGTCGAAAGAATTACAGGCGGCTATCCCGCCTCATTTTACAGCTGTAAAGTTAAAAATAATCTAGCCGGGGGGAACCACAACAGATCCCCCCGCAAAAATGTATCGGTTATTTAATTTCATCTATCAGGCGGCATCTTTATCATTGTTAACAAGACTTGCCAGACTGTCCAGCAATTTCAGGCGCTGAAATTCAAAGCCTTTTCTGCCCACCATCTTCAGCTGTTGCGTTAAACCGGGCTTGCCCGCATGAGCCAGTTGCTTGTCGGTCTGCTCCAGCCGGCCTTGTTGATTTTGCCCTCTTCCTTCCTGCCCTTGCTGATGATCTCCAGCCTGCGGCTGATCTTGATCCTGATTTGGATCCCGCTGACCCTGTTGCTCAGATCGACCCTTTTGCGGCTGCACCTTGACCAGAACAACCACCTGCTTACCTTGACTGTCTCTTATGGTGACTTTAACGGTTATCGGACTGGTTACGACAGCGCCATCTTTTACCGTCACAGCCCCGGTGCTGGGGTTAACAGTGATAAATGACGGCAAACTTTGTCCGCTGGACTGGGCGGCGGAAATAGTTATCGCCCCGCTCGTATTCAGCCCGGCAAAGGCACTGGACGGTATGTTAATCGTGCCGCCGCTGGTACCGTTGCCGCGTGAATCAACGCTCAGCTTCATATCCACAACGATGGTTTGGTTAGGGCTGGAACCGCTGTGGTTGCCGGTGTTGGAATTATTGCCTGTGTTATTATTGCCTGTATCGGTGTTGTTACTGTTGTTACTGTTGTTACTGTTGTTATTACCCGTACCGGTGTTGTTGCCGGGGCCAGGATTATTGTTATTGCCCGTACCGGTGTTATTACCTGTGCCGTTATTATTACCGGTATGAGTGTTGTTGCCGGAGCCCGAATTCGAATTGCTATCGCTATTCCCATTTATTTGAGTGATATTGATCGGCACTAACCTTACCGGCGCTGTTTCTTCGCTGGTTATACTCTCCACAGTACCTTTACCATCAGTGTAACTGACGACTACAGTGATTTTTTTACCCGCAACAGCCTCTATCAAAATAAAGCTTTTGTCTGTGCCGCCGGGAATGTCAACACCATCGGCTTGCCATTGATAACTGATGTCCCCCATCCCATCAATATCCGCCAGATTGTTGCCGGCAGTCAGGACGTCGCCGACAAAAGTGGTTCCGCTGATGGTTGTTGTACCGGTTGGCGCATCATTAACCGAGTTTACCGTGATCATGAAGGTCTGATTGGCGCTGGTATCGACACCGCCATTGGCCGTGCCGCCGTTATCATTGATCGACACAGTGACTGTCGCCGTACCGTTAGCATTGGCCGCCGGTGTGTAACTCAGGTTGCCGTTGCTGTCGATCGTCGGCTGTACGCTAAACAAGGCATTATTGTCATTACTGGTATTAAAACTCAGGGTTTGGCCGCTTTCGTCAGCCTGCCCTTTACTAAGGCCGGTCGCCCAGCCATTGACCGTTTGCGCCCCTCCATCTTCGTTGACGGT
>Ga0265297_10000821_pt1 | contig 84393 bp, 68 predicted proteins | sample Munlanlwell13791_FD_192502 | JGI IMG/M metagenome (GOLD analysis project Ga0265297, IMG submission 192502) | Leachate microbial communities from a municipal landfill in Southern Ontario, Canada - Leachate well 137-91 | ecosystem: Engineered > Solid waste > Landfill > Unclassified | place...
TGCCGGTACTACCATAGCCGGCGGCGATACAGTCACAGTCAGCTATACCAAGGGCACCGTGCTAGCCGCCGATGGCGGCGTGCTGGAAAGCTTCGCCGACCAGCCGGTAACCAACAACGTGCCGCAGCCCAGTCAACAGGTGGACACTGCCACGGGTACGGGCGTCGCCACGTTTACTACCAGCAATGGCAATGTTACAGGTTTGACCGCAATAGCCGAAAACACCCTGCCCACCGCAGGCAAACCTCCCGGCGTAACGTTCCCAAACGGGCTCTTCTCATTCAATATAACAAATATTCCTGCTGGTTCCAGTGTCATTGTAACAATCACACTGCCCTCGGCAGTACCAGTCGGTACACAATACTGGAAGTATCAGAATGAAAGTTGGGTAGATTGTACCTCGCTTCTGGGCGATGATGATGGAGATAACATTCTGACTTTGACTCTAACCGATGGTGATCTGGGAGATGCTGATGGCGTCGCCAATGGCGTCATAGTTGATCCAGGCGGCCCAACAGGAGGTGGGAGAGGATCAGCATCTTCATCATCACTGCAGGTACCTGAGCATTTCATGCCGGCTCCGGCACGACTGACGATAAAATATCTCAATGTGCAGCCCCAGCAGGCACAGGCAGGTAAGCCGATAACCATATTTGCCAATATCGCCAATAGCGGCGACGAAGCAAGCACCTATGCTGCAACACTAAAAATCAACGGACAGGTTGAGAAGATTAAAAGCGGTAAGATCGTCGGCCATGCTGCCGTTCCATTGAAGTTTGAGGTAGTGGAAAGCACGCCGGGCATTTACAATGTAGACATCAATGGGCAGCATGCAAGCTTTACCATAATTGATCCCGATAGCAATAATATATCGAAGAACCTTCCGCTAATAGGACTAATTATATTTGCCGTTGTGGTTATCGCCGTGGGAGCTGTGGTGATAATACGACGGTGCTCTTCATATTAAGGACGGGGCTCTATATAAGTCTACGTATCTTTCTTCGTGCAATCCATCCCGGCTAGAGTCGTGGGTGACCACTCTGCAGGGTCACCTCAGGGAGGTGACTCCCACAGAAAAAATGTCATCGTGAGTTCCGATGCAATCGGGACGTGACGATCCCGTGGGATCAATGGGAACCCACGAATTCCTTATGATTGCGCAAAAGAATACCCAGAGATTGCTTCGTCGCTTCGCTCCTCGCAATGACATGAATAAAAAAGGGGGGCAGGTTATAACCTGTCCTCTTACATTGTGACTTGAGAAATAAGACTAATGTCTGAAATGGCGGATGCCAGTAAGCACCATCGCCATATTGTATTTATCAGCGGTAGCAATGACTTCACTATCTTTTACCGAACCGCCGGTCTGAATAACCGCAACCACACCACCCTGGGCTGCCACTTCCACGGTATCCGGGAACGGAATCATGGCATCAGAAGCCAGAACACTGCCTTTGGCAGCATCACCGGCCAGCTTTAGAGAAAGTCCCACGCTGATCACCCGGTTGGGCTGCCCGGCACCCATGCCCAGCATAGTATTATCTTTAGCCAGTGCGATGGCATTGGACTTGATATGCTTAATCGCCTTCCAGGCGAAGAGCATGTCTTTCATCTCTTGTTCCGTAGGCTGGCGTTTGGACACCGTCTTCGGCTTAAATTCCCCCTCGGTGTAGTAGTCCTCGTCCTGTACCAGAAAACCACCGCTGACCAGGCGCAGGTCTAACCTCTTGGACTTACCTGACTCCACTGTTTCCAGAGGTAAAGCAATCAGGCGCAGGTTCTTCTTTCGTTTAAGCAGGTTAAGAGCATCATCACTATAACTGGGGGCGATGATAACATCGTAATGGTGCTTATCGACTTCGGTAGCCAGGGTCATATCCATAGGACGATTACAGGCAACAATGCCTCCGAAAGCGGAAACAGGGTCACCGGCAAGCGCCCGTTTATAGGCTTCGATAAGGTCTTTATTGCTGCACAGCCCACAGGGGTTGGTATGCTTGACTATAGCTATAGTAGGTTCAGGATAATCGGTGGCAGTACTCCAGGCAGCCTCGATATCCAGAAAGTTATTGAAAGACAGTTCAGGTCCGCTCAGGTGCTTCACTGCGGTCAAGCCCGGTGATTTACGCCCTACTGCCTGCTCGGCGTATATAGCCGCTTTCTGATGAGGATTTTCCCCATAGCGAAGGTCATACAGTTTTTTCATGGCTATGGTCATATTGTCCGGTAATCCGGCATTTCCCCAGAGATATTGTGAGATAGCGGTATCGTACATGGCAACATGCTGAAATGCTTTCTGTGCCAGCCTCTGCCGCTCTTTTAAATCTATGCTGCCCCGACGCAACTTTTCCGCCACCTGAGTATAATCCTGCGGGTCGACCACCACCAGCACCGAAGGGAAATTTTTGGCTGCGGCACGGATCATAGTAGGACCGCCGATATCGATATTCTCCAGCGCCTCATCCAGAGTAACATTTTCCTTGGATACTGTCTGAATGAAGGGATAGAGATTAATCACCACCATATCGATAGTTTCTATTTTATTTTTGGCCAGCTCTTCCATATGCTTAGGAAGATTGCGTTTCGCCAGGATACCGCCGTGGACTGCCGGGTGTAACGTTTTTACCCTGCCATCGAGAATTTCAGGAAAACCGGTTAGCTCCGAGACGCTGTGCACTTTTACTCCAGCAGCCTCCAGAGATTTTTTAGTGCCACCGGTGCTGTAAATCTCGACCTTCAGGTCCTGCAACTGTTTGGCGAAATCGACCAGATTTGCTTTGTCGGATACACTTAGGATAGCGCGCATCAAGTTTAAGCCTCCTTATTTAATGATTATTTGCTTTGCTACACTATTAGACTTAATAATTTTACCTATTGCCTTACTTTGCGGTATGGCCGCCATAACTTTATCCGCCTGCTGAGGAGAGCAGACGATTATCATGCCCGTTCCCATATTGAACACACGGTACATTTCAGCCTCTTCGATATTGCCCTGTTTCTGGATAAGGCTGAAAACAGGCAGCACTTCCAGGGCATTTTTGTTTATTTCAGCACCTAATCCTTTGGGCAGAATCCGGGATAAATTCCCGCTGATCCCGCCACCGGTAATGTGGGCTAAACCTTTTATCACAGGTAATACAGGTTTCAGTTGCGGATAATAGCAGCGGTGCGGCTCCAGCAACTCCTCACCGAGACTACGCCCCAGCTCAGGATAAAAAACTTTTAACGGAGCAGCGCTATCGTCCAATCCAAAAACACGACGCACCAGCGAATAGCCATTGGTATGCAATCCGCTCGAGGACAAGCCTAAGATTATGTCACCTAAAGATATGGTACTGCCATTCAATACATTTTGCTTTTCAACCGCTCCAACTATAAAGCCAGCCAGGTCATAGTCATCTCCATGATATATACCAGGCATTTCGGCTGTTTCCCCACCGATAAGGGCGCAACCTGCCTCCCGGCAAGCCAGGGCTAATCCGCTGACGATCTTCTCTACTTTCTGCGGCACCAGCTTGCCCATGGCAATATAATCGAGGAAAAACAAAGGTTCAGCGCCACAACAAAGTATGTCATTGACACAATGGTTCACCAGGTCAATGCCCACCGTATCATGCTTATCCAGCAGAGAGGCGATTTTTATTTTGGTGCCTACGCCATCGACGCTGGAAACCAGAACAGAATCTTTATATCCTTTAAGCTGAAATGCGCCCCCGAACAAACCGATATCGGTCAGAACCTCGGGACGAAAGGTGGAACGGGCATGTTGCTTAATCAGTTCTTTGGCTTTATCCGCAGCATCGATGTCGACACCGGCAAGAGCATAAGCCCCTTTAGGTTTCGATTTCACTCAAGCTCCTCGATGGTAAAGCTTCCAGAGCCAGTTTATCCATTTCTAACTGCACCGGAACGGGGTAATCTCCAGTAAAACAGGCCAGACAGAAGTTATCCTTGGGCAGACCTACAGCCTCGATAAGACCTTCAAGGCTGAGATAACCAAGGGAATCGGCACCAATAGCATCTTTAATTTGAGGTACGGTTTTCTGGGCGGCAATAAGCTCCCACCGCGTGGCCATATCTACACCAAAGAAACAGGGATGGCGTATTGGCGGCGCACAGATACGCATATGCACTTCACTGGCACCCGCCCGCCTCAGCAAATTAATTACCCGGGGAGTGGTAGTGCCCCGAACAATACTATCATCAATAACTACTAATCTTTTACCTGAGATTATTTCAGACATCGGATTGAACTTCAGTTTAACGCCCAGGTCTCTCAATCTCTGGTCAGGCTCGATAAAGGTACGTCCTACATAGCGGTTTTTAAGTAGTCCTTCGCAGTAAGATATTCCCGATGCTCTTGAATAACCGATGCCGGCAGCAGTAGCCGAGTCGGGAATACCCATCACCAGGTCAGCGTCTGCTGGATGTTCTCGAGCCAGTATCTCGCCCATGGCCTGACGTGTAGGATAAAGCAATTTACCCTTGATAAAACTATCAGGACGGGCAAAATAGATATATTCGAAAATGCACAGGGCTTTTCTGTTAGACTCTAATTTAAAACGTTTGACTCCATTACTATTAATAACCACTATTTCGCCAGGCTCGATCTCTCTGACAAACTGTGCGCCTATATGGTCTAAGGCACAACTTTCAGAAGCAAGCGCCCAACCGCCATCAATAGTACCAAGGCAAAGCGGCCGAACGCCCATAGGGTCTCTGACACCGATAAGTTCATTATGGGTCATGATTACCAGAGAATAAGCTCCCTGGAGACGACGCATAGTCGATTTTATCCTGGACACCAGGTCTTTCCCCGGTGAGGATAAGATAAGCTGCGCGATAATCTCGGAATCGGTGGTACTGGAGAATTTATAGCCGAGCTGGGATAGCTCATCACGAAGCATTTTGGCATTAATCAAATTGCCATTATGTCCCAGGGCTATGGTCTGGGAATTATTGGTTACTACAATAGGCTGAGCGTTGGCAATATAGCTGGAGCCGGTGGTGGAATAGCGATTGTGTCCGATAGCTATATGGCCGGCAAGCTGGCTGAGCTTCTCTTCAGTAAACGCCTGGGCCACCAGTCCCATGCTGGTATGGAGATAAATCTTGCTGCCGTCACTTGTAGCAATACCAGCACTTTCCTGTCCCCTGTGTTGGAGAGCAAAAAGTGCAAAGAAAGTTAGTCTCGCTACATCTACATCCCCCGCATAAACCCCGAAGATGCCGCAGCTTTCATGCATAATTAATTGTGATGCTAAAATTATAATGCTTTTACCATGTCGGGGTCAATTGGATTTGCCCTATCCGATACAGATTTAAGACAAAAATTTAGACGATATCAGCAGGGATGTATGGTAACTATCAAGTTCGCAATAGATTCTTTTAGAAAAGGGACATGCTGCTTACTAATAGCTGGCACGCCGTCGCATTATTACCACAGCTCCCACAGCAATAACCACAACGGCAAATACGATAAGCCCTATTAGCGGAAGATTCTTCGACACATTATTGCTATCGGGGTCAATTATTGTAAAACTGGCTCTCTGTCCATTAATATCCACGCTATAGTTGCCGGGATTGCCTCTATACACGGTGAATTGTATAGGTACTGCAGCATGACCACCGACTCTGCCCGTTTTAATCTCTTCAACCTGCCCATCTATCTTCAGCGTAGCGGTGTAACTATCTGCCTCGTCACCGCTATTGGCAATATTGGCAAATATGGTCACCGGCTGATCAGCTCTTGCCTGCTGGGGCTGAACATTCAGATACTTCACCGTCAGTCTTGCCGGAGCAGGTATAAAATGCTCAGGTCCTTGAGACGATGAAGAATATGCCGCCGATGCAGCTGATAATGCCGGACCTCCCGGGTCAACAATGATGCCATTGGCAATGCCATCGGCATCTCCCAACCCACCATCAGTTAGAGTTAAAGTTAAAATGTTATCTCCATCATCATCACCTATGAGTGCTGTACAATCTACCCACGCCCCATTCTGAAACTTCCAGTATTGAGTACCAACCGGCACAGCCGAGGGCAGCGTGATGGTTAGCACTACCGTAGCACCACGATTAATATTTGTTATAGTGAATGAAAAAAGCCCGTGTCGAAAAACAACTCCCGGCGGCGGCGAACCTGGTGCCGCCGCTGCAACGGTTGTAGATGTTAAATTACCCAGTGTGCCAACGTTAGAAGCAAAAGTAACCGCACCCGTACCTGTTGCTGAAGCAACCGTAACATCGTTGCCCCCTACTTGATTTATAATCTGTTGCTGAGTATCCTGGGTCAACACTGCCCCGGCATCACTAACTGTTATAGTAGGAGTACCCGGTTGCTCATCATAATAATCAAAGGTTCCAGAGTTTGCCCCATCAGCAATATTAATAGAAGTTATAACGGTCTGCGTGCCAGTAGTGTAAAAATGATTAACCCCTGTTGAATTGCTGGCCAGATTAACCGTATAGGCTCCAGCCGCCTGCGGATTACCGAACGCATCCTGAACCTGAACCGTAACCGTCCCCTGCGTCCCGGCTCTCTGGTTCAAAGGGGCACTGGTGATTACTAGCTTATTGGCCGCAGCAGCATTAATGGTCTGCTGCTGGGTGTCCTGAGTTAAGCCGTCAGACACTGTTACGGTTGGTGTTCCTGCTTTCTCATCGTAGTAATCAAAGGTGCCAGTGCTTACCCCAGCTCCGATATTAATAGAAGTTATAACTGTCTGCGTGCCAGTAGTATAAAAATGATAAACTCCAGTCGAATTGCTGGCCAGGTTAACTGTGTAAGCACCAGCAGTTACCGGATTGCCAAATGCATCCTGAACCTGAACCGTAATGGTGCCCTGTGTGCCGGCATTCTGGTTCAGAGGAGCGCTGGTGATAACGAACTTATTGGCCGCAGCCGGACTAATGGTCTGCGCCTGCGTAGCCGGGTTCAATACTGCTCCGGCATCGGTCACGGTTATGGTTGGAGTTCCCGGTTTCTCATCATAGTAATCAAAGGTGCCGGTGCTTGCCCCGGCACCAATATTAATAGAGGTTATTATGTTCTGGGTACCAGTTGTATAAAAATGATAGACACCAGTCGAATTGCTGGCCAGGTTGACTGTGTAGGCACCTGCCGTTACCGGATTACCATACTGGTCCTGAACCTGAATGGTAACAGTACCCTGCGTCCCGGCATTCTGGTTCAAAGGAGCACTGGTGAACGCCAGCTTATTGGCGGCATCCACAATAAATGTGACATTGTTAATCGTGCCCGTATCGCCCGGAGGTTGACTCGCCGAGGTGGTCGTCACTGAAAATGATCCGCTTGTGGTGGCTACCGTAGGGTGTCTGATTTCATTGCCAGCAGCAGTAGCAGAGGTACTGATAACCACAGCATCTAAGCCACTGCCTCCTGCTGAAGCAGCATCCATGGTAAAGGTAATCGTCCTGGCACCCGGATCAAAGGCGATGGCGGACGGGGCTGCCGGACCATTACCTGCCCATATAGTAAAATCCGAAGCAACAATATTGGCTAATACCGTACCAGCAGGGAAGGTCAAAGTAATGGTATCGCCACCAAATAATGCTGACAGGGGTTCGAAACTGGCAACAGCGCTCGATGACCCCACATAAGTTCCTACTACAGAACCAGAGGGATGATAAGTTATACTACCGCTAATATCGGCGGCAGCAACCGGTTTTGCCGGCATAACTGCTGCCAGTAATGCCACCAGTATCAAAAGGACAGGTAGTAAGACATTTTTCGATTTTTTCAACATCACCAAGCCACTGCCCCCTTTCCGGTTCATACAACCAACTTATTAAATCAACACCCCTTCCCTAAAAAGAGAAGCAACCTGATCCGGCCTCAACACAATATGCAGTTTTATATTATTGAGAGGAGTGTAATACCGCAGAATATTTCTTGAACATTATTTGAGGAGTTGTCTTTTATATTCATAACTTAATAATTGGTTAACGTTTTATAAATATTTTACAAAACCAGTTTATGCCCTGAAATCTCATTTGTCAACCCCCTGAGTTCAACCCAAGGTTATATGAATGTCTTGTCCGGCCGTATATTCATAGCTTAGTCAGCCAGTTCAGCACTGTATCTACGGCTCTTTCTTCGACTCGCAGACGATGCCCAGCATCGGGTATGATGATCAGTTCTTTGGAGTCTCTTGCTCGCTCATATAACATATGGGCATGTTCCAGGGGCACGGTATCGTCTTTATCTCCATGAACCAAGAGCAGAGGACGGGGCGAAATTTTGTGGATATAGTTAACTGGAGAGACAGTATTGAAATTTTGCAGCCAGCTATCTATTGAAGGAGGAAAATCTTTATCCCTGATAATGCCGACGCTACGGAAATGGCCTATAACAGCTTCAGCATTGTCATTTTGTATTAAGCCGTCAAAATTTGCCGGGCAGGCCAAAGTTGCCACGGAAGATATTCTATTGTCATGTGCTGCTACGTAAACGCTCACCGCACCACCACCACTGGAGCCGATAAGCGTCAGGCCGGAACTCTTCACTTCATCCAGCCCATAGATAAAATTTATGGCAGATTCTAAATCATGCGCCCAGCCCAACAGGTCAAAATTACCCTGGCTCGGTCCGGCACCACGAAAATTGAAAATGCAGGTAATAAAGCCATAGGTACAAAATCTCTCGGCTAATAGCGCATATCCCTTCTCTACAGGATTATGAGGGACTGCGGGAATGCCATGGCAGATGCACAGGGCTGGTCGAGAAGAGTCTATAGTTTCAGGAAAGAACATCTCTCCGTATAGATTAAGACCATCAGATCTGAAACAGATTTCTTTTGTCTTCATCATGTTCGGTTCCTTTTTATTTATCATCGCAAATTCCTGCTTACATCTGGATTACATATAAGTGTAAGGGCGTTTCTTCAGGTGCGCCCTGGGACAGGGACTAAATCCCTGTCCTATTAGCTTTGCTGTTTCGTCTTTACTGACAGACCCTTCTGGGTCTGCAGGGCGGGTTTGAAAACCCGCCCTTACATTGCTTTGTCCTCAAATCTAGAGCCTTATTCCATAGCTTAATGCCAATAACAGTAGAAACTCCTGATTGCCTTCGGCACCGGTAATAGGCGAGGCGACCAGCCCCTTCAATCTCAGTCCATGGTCTATTGCCCAGAGAATAAACCGCCCCAAAACTCTGGCATGTACCAGGGGGTCTTTAATTATACCGCCTTTGCCTACCTCCTGCTTCTCAGCTTCGAATTGCGGCTTGAGCAGTAGGACTATATAACCTGAAGGCTTTAAATGTTCGATTACATTCGGGATAACTTTAGTTACCGATATAAATGACAAATCCATAGTTGCCAGGTCCGCTTTTTCCGGCAAAGTAAAAGAATAGTGGACATTGGTTTTTCCCATGACTACTACCCGAGGGTCTTGCCTTATTTTATAGTCGATTTGGCCGTAACCCACGTCTATGGCATAAACCCGTCTGGCTCCCCGTTGCAGCAGGCAATCAGTGAAACCTCCGGTAGAAGCGCCTACGTCCATAGCTACCAGAGAAGTAACATCGAGTTTAAATTCATCCAGCGCATAAGCCAGCTTAATACCACCACGACTGACATAGGGAGGTTTATGAGCTATCTCGATGGCAGCATTAACATCCACCAGGTTGCCTGCCTTTGCAACTACCCTGCCGCCTACGGTGACCTCTCCAGCCATAATCAAAGCACGGGCTTTGCTTTTGTTTTCAGCAAGCCCCTTCGACAGCAGTAAATCATCCAAACGTCGCTTCGGCATCATTTGTTCTCGGACAAATAACAATGGCTTAAGTTCTCATACCGCCCTGATGACTTTGTTACGTCCCGCAGCTTTAGCCGCATATAAAGCCCTGTCGGCAGCAGCAATAAGCTCATCTTTGGAGTCTGCATCCTCGGGAAAGGTTGCCACTCCGATACTCACAGTAACGTTGACTTTATGTCCTTTGTTAATAGCTATGGCATTGGCAGCAATATTCTTGCGAAGGCGCTCTGCTACAGTCAGCGCCATGGAGGCAGTCATCTCCGGCAAAATGATGACAAATTCCTCGCCACCATATCTGGCTACAGAATCCACAGTACGGACACCACTACGCATCTGCAGGGCAAGCAAACGCAAAACCACATCACCAGCCTGATGCCCATAGGTATCGTTGAAACGCTTAAAATGGTCAATATCAATCATCAGTAGAGAAAGATTATGCTTGTAGCGCCGGGCACGCTCAATTTCAACCTGGAGCCTTCGCTGAAACTCGCGATGATTATATAATCCGGTGAGGCCATCGTTGACAGCCAGTTGTTCCAGTTCCTCCTGGTCTTTTTCCAGGGTTTCTGCCATGGTATTGAACGCCCTGGCCAGTTCACCCAGTTCATCTGTAGATACCACCGGCACACGATGGGATAGATCTCCACTACCAAATTTGTCCACGCCCTGTTTAAGCAAACGGATGGGGATAATAACCGCACGAAATGCTAAAATTATTACTACAATGACAATACCCACTCCTAATCCAAAAGATACATAAATAAAAAACAGGGCACGGTCAGCTGCATTTTGAGCTTCCTGTTGATGCTGAACAGTTTTTTGAATAATCTGCTCGTGTAATGAGCCAAGCAAGTTAAACAGCGCGCTGACATTCTCATCGAATAATTTCTTTTCCTGTATTTGCGTTGTAATTGATTGAGGGTCGGGTATTTTTAAAATGGCCTCAGCATTGTCATAAATCCTTCGCCAGACCAGCCTGGAGGTAATTATTTGATACTTCTGCTCTTCGGCTATAGAAGAGGCCTGAACAATATCGAATACCGTTTCAACCCTTCGCGCAAGTCGGAGAAATGGTTCATGTTCTTCAGTATTACCATAAAGTAGATAACGATCAGTCAATATCGAGATATCAAAAAGCAGAGTCCTGAGCTCTACAATATGGCTTACATCACTGCTGGATATACGTATGATTTCCCGTATGGCATCATTCATGGAATTAATGGAGTATAAGGAGACCATATTTACCGCGATTATCAGGATCAGTAAAATCAGCAACCCTATGACTAATCTGTTTAATAAGGTCGTGGGTATTAAATGAATTCTTTTCATCTCTTGATTATGGCATTGATATCAGCGAGCTTGCCGTAACAGAGCAAATAATCGCCTGCCATCAGCTTTTCTTCAATCCGGGGGTGTGACAATACGTTTTTGCCACGTTCTATGACAAGTACAGTAATAGAATTTTGTTGGAATCCGGCTTCTTTTATATTGAGGCCGATTATACGAGACATCTTACCCAGAGCAATTCTAACCAGGGCATAATCATCAGCCTGATATAAAATCTTTCTGGCTATATGAGAAGAGATAACATGCTCCTTTTCCACCAGCCTGAGTATAACATTGGTCAATTTGTCTATCAGTCTGAACCAGAGAGAAAAGCCAATGGCCAGCAAAACGGCAACAGATATGACAATAGTGGGAATTGAAGGTGCCACAATACCGGCACGGGCATACACTATTACCAGCAGTAACAGAGTAATAATACCTGCATTACCTATAAACATGAGATAGGAAATTACGCGGCGACGTTTAGGGTTTTCATCTATTTCCTCAGCGCGGCTGGTGGTGAATCCGGTACCGCTCAAAGCTGACAATGCCTGAAAGCGCGCTCTGGAACGTTCCATACCAGTCGATTCCAGTACTATCGAACCAATCCAGACAACTAACAGCCAGACCGCAATAAAAATAAGCATACCGAAGAGTTGCATACCGCCTCCTTATATTTCAATGATGAGACAATCGAATTGAGTGGATTATATTATGATGGGACGAACAATAGCAAGGCAGAGCTTAGTATCAACTTCAACTCTATCTCTAGCTACTTCAAAAAATCATGACACTGGAACTGTAAGGAAGCGTGGCAATCTAGTGGTATAAAATGGTTCCTGAGAGTTCTTTGTAATTGTAATTTCCTATGGTCACCCGAAGGCGGGTAACACGTAGGAAACTTCATTTAATCCCCCTCTCTCTAGCTCTCTCCCTCTAGGGGCGAGAGAATCTAATCTAATCTCCTCTCCATCGATGGATTAAAGTGAGGGTGATTGAAAACTATAGTTTGACCAGATTGGCAGTATAAACATCGCCCAGGGACAAAATTTCCTGACGCTGTTCTTCTTTCAGAGGCTCATCAAGTGCCAGAATCATGAGCGCTTTGCCTCTGGGTTGCAGCCTGGCCAGTTGCATGGAACTGATATTGATATCAGCCTTTCCGGTAATATTGCCCACAGCACCGATAAGACCGGGGCGATCACGATGGTCGCTGAAAAGAAAATAGCCACCGGTAGGTATAATATCTATCCAGAAATCGTTCAGTTTGACTATGTGAGTCTCGTTACGCAACACCGTGCCGGCAACAGTAGTGCTACCGGTGCTGGTGGTAACCTCCAGAGTAATAAGGCTACCGTAATTCTCACAGGTAGTCTCCTTTTGTTCTACTACTTTTATGCCACGTCGGGCAGCAATGATATTGGCATTGACCAGATTTATCCTCTCCTCGCTTACTTTTTCCAACAAACCACCAATAATAGAGGCTTTAAGAACAGCAGCATCACAGCCGGATATCTCTCCGGCATAGATAATTTGAAGGCTTTTAATCTGACCTTCCATGAGCTGCCCAGCCAGCCTGCCCAGCGTTGAGGCCACCTGCATATAAGGAGCCAATACCGAGAGCACTTCAGCCGATACCTGCGGGACATTGACAGCATATCTGGCGGGCTGTCCATTCAGCACTGCCAGTACCTGCTCGGCAGCATCCAGCGCTACGCCAACCTGTGCCTCGGCAGTGGAAGCACCCAGATGCGGCGTCACAATAATTTTGTCGCTCCTGAAAAGGATACTGTCAGTTACCGGTTCTTTGACGAAAACATCGACGGCAGCACCGGCAATCTTACCCTCTTCGACGGCATTATATAGAAGCTCTTCATCGATAAGCCCGCCTCGAGCACAATTAATGATACGCGCTGTTGGTTTCATCAAATTCAGCTCTTTAGCACCAATCAAGCCACGAGTATCCTGGGTCAGCGGCAAATGTAAAGTAATATAGTCTGACTCTTTGAGCAACTGTTTCAAAGGCACAAGCTCTATGCCCAGATTACGAGAGTAATCAGCCGAAATAAAGGGATCATAGCCAATAATACGCATCTTAAAACCCTGAGCCCTTCTTCCGACCTCTGAACCCACATTGCCCAATCCTATAACACCCAGAGTCTTATCTCTGAGTTCATTGCCAATGAAGCTGCTGCGCTGCCAGACACCCGATTTGAGCTTAGAATTGGCTTGAGGAACATGGCGGGCTAATGCCAGCATCATAGCCATAGTATGTTCCGCAGCAGATATGGTATTCCCCGTGGGCGCATTAACCACCACAATACCCTGCTGGCTAGCAGCTTCAACGTTAATATTGTCCAGACCCACACCGGCACGAGCGATGACCTGCAATTTCGTGCCCGCCTTAATGATTTCAGGAGTTACCTGGGTTTCACTGCGCACTATGATAGCGTCATAATTGCCGATTATGCTCTTAAGCTCTTCAGGCTTGAGCCCGGTCTTGACATCTACTTTGACTTTAGCTTGCAGTGCCTCCACACCAGCTTTATCTATAGGATCAGCAACCAGAACTTTCATGGGAATTTACCTCTTTATAGTTATTTTTACTCCACACCACTTAAATTGCCTCGAGAACTCCAAAATCCCCTTCTTCCACTGCAAAGGCCTCTCTTTCTGTCATTCCAAGCGCAGCAAAGCAATCGTTATGTGTTTTTGATTAATATAGAGATTGCTTCGTCACTCAGTTCCTGGCAATGACAGTATCACCCCTTAGACAGCAGCCTTCGGTAAAGCTTTTTTAATGGCATCCAGTACCTCTTTAATATCTTTATCTTCAACCCAGCCTAGATGGCCGATACGAAAGATTTTGTCGGTAAGATCGCCCTGGCCGCCGGCGATGACTACCTTATATTCGTCTCTTAATATCTGGCGCAATTTGGCAACATCGAATTTACCATCGGCTTTAACTGCAGTAACAGTATTGGAGGCACATTTATCGTCAACAGGCAAAATAGCCAATCCCATGGACCTCACGCCATCCCTTGCCATTTTAGCTATCCTGGCATGACGGGCAAAGACATTAGATAAGCCTTCTGCCAGTATCATATCCAGCGATACGCCCAGTGCATAGAAAATTGTTATTCCGGGCGTCCAGGGTGTCTGCCCCTTCGCCAGGAAGGTTTTAGCTTTGGTAAGATCCCAGTAATAACGAGGCATTTTTGCTTCCGCATGAGCCTTCCATGCCTTTTCACTGACGCTGACCATAGATAGTCCTGGCGGAACCATCCAGCCTTTTTGAGAACCGGAAATTACCACATCACATTTCCAGTTATCAACCTGCAAATCAATAGAACTGAGTCCACTGATGGCATCTACGATAATAAGTTTATCAAACTCTTTGACTACAGCACTGACCGCAGCCAGGTCACTGGTAACTCCGGTAGAAGTCTCATTGTGGGTGACCAGAACCGCCTTTATCTTTGAGTCGGCTTTTAGTGCCCGGCGTACCTCATCAGGGTCTACCGGTTTGCCCCAGTCAAACTTGAGACGAGTCACATCAGCTCCAAATGTCTGGGCGATATCCGCAAAACGATTGCCGAAGACGCCGGTGGAAGCAGACAGAACTTTATCACCTGGTGACAGGAAGTTTACTATGGCTGCTTCCATAGCACCAGTACCGGCACCCGTCAATATCAAGACATCGTTCTTAGTCTGGAAAATGGTCTGTAGTTTTGCAGTGATGTTTTTGATAAGCTCCTGGAATTCCTTACCTCGATGGTTCACCATCTGTTTTGACATAGATTCCAGAACTTTCGGGGGGCAAGGTGTCGGTCCGGGTACACGCAGTTGCATTTTTTAAACCTCCATGTTTATATATTTATCAACATTTTTACAAGCTGGCATCTGCCAACGGTAAACCTAAATTATACTACTTAGCAGAAATTTTGACACTTTTATATCTATTTGGGGAACATTGATTTACGCAGGATAATTTTTGCCTGTTCTATATCCTTAACTATTTGAGCTTTGAGGCGCTCCGCTGAATCAAAACGTTTTTCACCTCTTAATCTGTCAATGAAATCGACTCTAAACCCCTGCCCTATTAACTGGGCATTGTAATCAAATATATAGGTTTCTATCAGCCTTTTCCCTGCTCCAAAGGTAGGACGAATCCCTATATTAGTTACTGAGGGTAGTGGTTCATCATTAACATAAGCGAACGTAGCATAAACCCCATCCCCGGGTGATGCCTGGTCAGGCCTTACCTCAAGATTGGCAGTAGGAAATCCCAGAACTGTCCCCCGCTTATCACCCGATACTACCACACCATTGATACCGAAAGGACGCCCCAGTAATTTATTAGCCTTCTTTATATTTCCTTGAGCCAAAAGCTGCCGGATAAGACTACTGCTAACAATCTCACCATTTACTATCAACGGCGCTACTACTTCAACGCTAAATCCCATCTCTTTACCCAGCAAACCAAGTTGTTCATAATTGCCCTGTCTGTTCTTGCCCAGCGCAAAATCAGGGCCTATGATCAAACCCCGAATTTTTAAATGCCCTTTTAGCAGCTTTACAAACTCCCGGGCATCAAGCCGCCTTAACTCGGAAGTGAAGCTGAGAGCTAAAACAATGTCTATTCCAAGACCCTTTATTCGGTTAATCCTGTTATCCAGATCGTCCAGCCAGGGTAACTGCCTGTTTGAGCCAAGAACTGTTTCCGGATGAGACTTGAAGGTAATCACACCGCTTAGCCAGCCTTTATCTAACGCCTTGTCTCTCAATTGGGTTAGCAAGTGCTGATGCCCGATATGGACACCATCAAAAACACCTACGGTGAAAAGCGTTTCCTTTTGTGGTCTTATTATAGTTAGCTCTTCTATAATACTCATGGCTTTCTTTCAGGATTATCAGGTACAAGCTGGACAAAAGTCTACATTGAAATATCCGCCAGGCTGCGTCCTACAGCAGCAACCACCGGCCTCAATTGCGACATTAGTTTACGAAAATTCTCAAATGTAAGCGATTGCGGTCCGTCCTTTAGTGCCTGGTCAGGCGTGGGATGGACTTCGACCATAATCCCATCGGCACCGGCAGCTATTGCGGCCAGAGCCAGCGGTGCCACCAGGTACCACTTACCAGTACCGTGGCTGGGGTCAGCTATGACGGGTAAATGGCTGACCTTCTCAATTACAGGTATAGCACTGACATCCATAGTATTGCGAGTATAGTTCTCAAAAGTCCTGATACCTCTTTCGCAGAGCATAAGATTTTTATTGCCCAATGCCAGGATATATTCAGCAGCCAGCAGCCATTCTTGAATCGTCGCTGATAACCCTCGTTTAAGCAGCACCGGTTTGCCTGTCTCGCTGACCGCTTCCAGAAGATTGAAGTTTTGCATATTGCGAGTGCCTATCTGGAGTATATCAGCATAACCTGCCACCATATCTACATCCTGCGATGACATAACTTCTGTTATAACTGCCAATCCGGTAGCCTTTGCAGCCTGCGCCAGAAGAATAAGCCCCTTTACACCCAGCCCTCGAAAATTGTATGGAGAAGTGCTGGGCTTAAAAGCTCCGCCACGTAATACAGTCGCACCGGCAGCCTTAACTGCCTTAGCCGTCGCCAGAAGCTGATCTTCACTTTCCACAGCACAAGGACCAGCCATAACTACTATCTCTTTCTCACCAATGGTGACATTGCCAACATTGATGACAGTATCCTGAGGATGAAACTCGCGGCTGGCAAGCTTATATGGCTTGCTAACCGGTATGACCTGGTCAACACCGGGTAGAGATTCCAGTATATCTTTTAATTCGGGAAAGGTCTGCCCCAGCACCCCTATGATGGTTTGTTGCACCCCTTGAGACAGGTGTGGTTTTAACCCAACTGATTCAATACGGCTGGCGACGTCAGCAACTTCTGCATCGCTGGCACCAAATTTCATTACTACAATCAAGTTTTATCCCCTTCACCAATCCGGGAAATAGCTGTTTCTGCTCTCAACGATTCTGTACCCTTGAGATAAACATGCTCTATTTCCGTATTCTTCTTCTCGGTGTTAACCAGCATTAATATTCGCAAACAACTGGATAAGCTACCGGGTACGTTCATCTCATGGCTACATAAAAGAGCAGTATTCGACCAGCCCAACTCGCGAGCTGCCACAGCAGGAAATTCAGCATTAATATCAGGCGTGGTAGTAAACCAGATACCAGCTATGTTGTCTACATCCACCTCATTGGCCACCACCATCTTTTCGAGTAACTCTTTGCTGGCAGCTATTATGGCTTCTCTGGTATTTCTTTCTACTCTTACCGCCCCTCTTATGCCAAAGCACCTCAAATTTTCAATCCTTTCTGGGAAAAATTAGATTATTAGACTACTCTATTTACCACACAATCGTCAAGGAAATTTAGATGCCACAGCCCAGCTAACAAAAAGCTATTACGGTGGAATAAAGGCATTTAAGATGATACGTCTATACAGTTAAAATTACGGCAGCTTCGGTTTCGGAGAGTTGTTCTCCTCTTATCGGTGTTCCCGGGAAGGTAAGTAAATATCTTTGCTTTCCACTTTCATCATAGATACTAACCTGACAATCAGGTGTAATACTCAAAGAATAAGCTCCGCTGTCTACCCACTCGCCTATCAATTTATCAGGTCCAGACAGGCTGATGCCCTTTGTCCCATCACTGATATTTTTTATACTTACCTTTATACAAATTTCGGAATGGCTCTTATTCATAAGGCATCGAGATATGGCACATTATAGCAGATACAAAAACTAAAAATTCCCATAACAGACATCAATTTAGTATCTAAGGTTATAAACCCTGTGCTATAATTATAAGCGATTTCCACCTGAAACAGGAGGTATTCAATGAAAGTAAAAGATATCATGACCTGGAATGTAATCACTGTCCCCAGCGATATGCCAATGATGGAAGCCAAGAAGATCATGGAATCACATAAAATCCGCCGTCTGCCCGTGGTCGATAAAGGAAAACTCGTCGGCGTTATAACCAAAGACGGTATAAATCGCGCCAGCCCTTCGGATGCTACTTCTCTGAGCGTTTGGGAGATAAACTATCTCCTGGCCAAAACAAAGGTGAAAGAAATCATGCGCAAAGATGTAATTACCATTCCACCGAACATGTCAGCAGAGGCTGCTGTAGCACTGGCCCAGGATAAGCACATAGGAGCCCTGCTAATAGTAGAAGACGATGCGCTGGTAGGCATAGCTACTACCGATGATTTTTTCTATAAAATCCTTAATCCTATATTAGGTATAGGTAAATCCGGGGTACGTTTAACTATTTTCAGTTGTGCTAATGCAAAATGTATCGCAGAGATCATGAACCTGGTAGCCAAGTACAATTTCAAAATAGTCGCCATACACAATGAGCCACCGGCAGAAAGCAAAGAAGTTAATTTATATCTTCATCTTGATACCGATAATGCCAATGCGCTCATAAAAGATTTAGAGGCCAAGGGTTATAAGGTAGACGTGAGGGAGCGATAGCAGTTAAAGAATTTGATTCTGCAAACTTTGGGCAATTCTGATCAATAACAAGAATATTACAAAAGTATAAGCAGCGTTGATTGCCTATATCTCAACGGCTGAAAAAGCTTTCAAATAAGAAATGCCTCCAAAAAATATTGACATCTCAAAAAAAAACAAATCTTCAACCTCCTCAAACAAGTACGACGTCATTATTGTCGGTGGTGGGCCGGCAGGCATTTTTGCAGCCTTAGAATTGTGCCAGGCAACCAATATCAAAATCCTTCTCTTAGAAAAAGGAAAGGATATCGAAGCCCGCTCCTGTCCCCTGCAAGATGCTGGTGGTCAATGTATTTCCTGTTCGCCATGTAATCTGGTTAGCGGCCTGGGAGGTGCCGGAGCTTTCAGCGATGGTAAGCTGACTCTATCTCCAGAAGTCGGTGGTCGCCTAGGAGAGATATTAGACAAAAAGCAAGTACAGGAGCTTATCAATTACGTAGACAGCCTGTATCTCAAATTCGGCGGCTCAAGTCATGTCTACGGTATCGGTGAAGGGGTAGATGAACTGGTTCGCAGAGCCACATTAGCCGAGCTGCGACTGACTCCGGTAAAATTGCGTCATCTGGGAACAGAGCACTCGCGTCTGGTACTCAAAGCCATGCGGGATTTCATTTTGCCCCATGTCGAGATGAGATTCGGAGAAGCAGCCACAAGAATAATAGCTAGAGACGGTATCATCTCAGGAATAGAAACCAGCCGCGGTGAAAGAATTGAGTGTCAGTATCTGGTTCTGTCGCCGGGTAGAGAAGGAGCCGACTGGCTCACTAGGGAAGCTGAGAGGCTGAAACTGACCTTGAAATCCAATCCAGTAGATGTCGGTATCAGGGTAGAAGTCCCCTCGCCGGTGCTTGAGGAATTAACCTCAGTATTATATGAGTCAAAGCTTGAATTCTTTTCCAAAAGTTTCGATACCAGAGTCCGTACCTTCTGTATGTGCCCCGGCGGAGAAGTAATTATGGAGTCCACCGGAGGTATTGACCCCGTGGTAACCGTGAACGGCAACAGTTATGCCGAGCGTAAGACCAGAAACACCAATTTTGCCATTCTGGTAAGCACCGAGTTTACCGAACCGTTTCATGAGCCTATCGCCTATGGAAAATACCTGGCACGGCTGGCTAATATCATCAGCGGTAGTGTCCTGATCCAGCGTCTGGGAGACCTTATGGATGGACACAGGTCGACACCCGGTCGAATTCAACGCAGTATCGTTACACCTACCCTGAAAGCAGCGACACCGGGAGATCTGAGCTTTGTGCTGCCATTCCGCCACCTCAAAAGCATAGTGGAGATGCTGCAAGCAATGGATAAACTCGCCCCCGGAGTAGCATCACGGCATACTCTTCTCTATGGCGTGGAAGTTAAATTTTATTCCAGTCAGATACAGTTAACCAAAAATCTGGAGACAGAAATCGATAATATGTTCGCTGCTGGCGATGGCGCCGGTGTCAGCCGGGGTTTAGTGCAGGCCTCAGCCTGCGGGGTATTAATCGCCAGGGAAATTCTCAACAGGCTGGGGAAACACGTCTGAATTAAGATTCCTAAAAATAACTACGGTCTAAAAGAAAACGACTAAGCAATATTTTTCCAGTACTGGTTCTGGCTGTTTTAAGGTCATCACTGAGATTAGCAGTGAGACGGCGAACAACTATAAGGATAAATGTTAGCGCCAGCGCCAACGTCATTTCGATCGGCTGCTGCAAAATCCAGGAAACTATTGGCATAACCAGAAACCCAGCCAGCATACCCAGAGGCATACTATTGCTTACAGGACCACCTAATTTTAGCTTCTGTTTGACTGATTCCCCTTTTGCCATAAACCGCGGAATATTTCTGGTTAAAATTCCAGCCAGAAAACAAATTATAGCACTGTACATAACCCAGAGAGCACCGCTACCTGTACCGATGCCGGGTGTGAAAAATATACCGATACAAAGGGCAAAACTCATGCCTATTCCAGTGGTATTGCCTTTCTCCCCGTTGAACCTCTGAAAAACAGGCCACATTTGTCCGATAACCGCAGCGACTCCGGCAGCAGCTATTATGGCTAATTGAAAATTGCAGACAAAACCAATAACGACAGGAATGACTCCCTTTAAAATGTCAATAATTATTCCTGACATACCCTCAAGAGGGCCGACTCTACGCCATGTGGTAATATGAAAATCCTCGTTGCGCTTTATAGTAATACCTTTAGCACGACTCAAAATAAGCATATAGGGAAAAGAGCCTATCAGGTAAGCAAATATTATCAGAGCAATCCCGGCAATAATCATTTAAATAATCCTTTTAAGTTTATCAGAGAAATTTAAAACAGAAAACCTTATTCCAAGTCGTTAAATCATAATAATATCATGAGCCAATTAATCAAATCTACAGCATTTTACTTAAATCTTCTGTTTTGAATTATTTCCAGGCATTTGAACTTGTTTTGATTTTAGAAATCGGGATTTCGAATTTATCTTATTCCACAAACCCTGTCATACAGAATCCTCAGTATAAAACGCCATTCCAATTACTCCTCTGCCAGTGGCATAAGCCATTAAAGGGCTGAACTGGCTGGTCCACAACTCCACACAATTAAATTCGGCAGACATCTTCTGCTTAAGGTCTTCTGCCTCCGCAGGTGCTCCAGCATGCAATATAGCTAAATGAACCGGCTTGTGCGCTATTTTCTTTCTAGCCACCCGTATGAGGCGATCTAATACCTTACCCTTATCCCTGGCTATCCCAACTATACTGGCTGAGCCACCACTGATTGTGACCAGCGGCTTTACATTGAGTTTGGAACCAATGGTAGAGACTGTTTTGGGTATACGTCCGGTTCGGTAAGCGTACTTAATAGTTTCAATAATGTAATAGAGGTCAACCTTCTTCTTCATTCTTTCTGCAGTATTAATAACTTCCTTCAGGTTTTTACCTTCTGCAACTGCTCTTGCAGCAGCCAGCGCCACGAATCCCTCAGCAGCAGTAACAGTATATGAATCGATAATTTCGATAACGGTACCAGGCAACTCTTCTTTAGCCAGGTCTCTGGCAGTACGAGCCATATTATATAAAGTGCTGAGTTTCGAAGATAAAGCAACATAAATAATAGCGCTGGCACGGCGGCTCAAATCCTTAAAGGTTTCCAGAAATTCCATCGGTGTCGTTGGACCGGTAAAGAATTTATCAGGTGCGCTTTCCAGCATACGATATGCTTCATCATAATCCAAATCTACCCGGTCTCGATAAAACTTACCTTCAAAGTAAATATTGCCTACAGGTATGATGTGAATCCGGTATTGCTCGACCAGTTCTGGAGGAAGACAAGCCACGCTATCGGTGGCCACGGTGATCCCATCCATGCTATTTTATTCTCCAGGAAGAATCTATCCGAAAGATACCTCGCATAGCTATGCAAGAATAGCACCCAGGCTGGAAATCTGTCAACAGCGCAGTATATAGTTACGATACTCGTAAGCATTAACGAGTTATTGATCAGTAAATAATATCACGTTTTATTTTAAGGAAAATGTCTTTAATCATTGACAGTACTCCTAAGGTCATTTAAAATAACATCGAATCCATCTACTAAGCCTCCTATAATAATGGATGTATGTATTCTCCTGAAATAAGCCTAAACCTGCAACAGGATATTGAAAAATTAAAATTAATTGGAAGTGGAGGAGGTGGTGCTATTTGACATAGGTTTAATATCTACTTAGGCTAATACAAAAGGTACAAAGTCCAATAATTTTAGGGAGGCAAATTCATGAAGCGAAATTTATTACTGATTGTAGTATTTGTCTTACTAACCAGTTTATTAGTTGTTAGCTGCGCTCAGCCAGCTTCAACGCCAACACCTACCCCAACCCCAACACCTCAATCTGAGCCGATAATTCTCAAATATGCCGACCAAAATCCTGATATTGGGTGGGAAGGTACTAATGCTGCCAAACCCTGGCTGGAACAGATTGAAAAGGCTACTAATGGCGCCGTCAAAATAGAAGGTTATTTTTCCAATACTCTATTTAAAGGAACAGATGCCTGGGAATCTCTTAAAGCAAATCAGGCTGACTTTGCCTGGTGTTTTCATGGCTACTGGGCAAATATGACTCCTCTGGCTGATGTTATCACTCTGCCATTCTTATCCATTCCATCGGCTGAAGTTGGCAGTTCTGTTCTGTGGCAACTATATGAAAAATACCCCTCAATTCAGAAACAGTTTGCAGATAACAAGGTAGTGCTGACCTGGACATCCAATCCCTATTTCCTGTGTACTGTTAATAAACAGGTAAAAACCATAAACGACATTAAAGGCTTGAAGATAAGAACTACAGGTGGTCCTCCTACTGAAATGCTTAAAGCGCTTGGCGCCGTGCCAACACCCATGGGTATGCCTGATGTTTATCTCAATTTGCAAAAGGGTGTAATAGATGGTGCATTATTGCCCTGGGAAGCCATAATCAGTTTTAAACTTTATGAGGTAATAAAATATTACACTTATGCTCCGTTCCATGCGGTATACTTCACTCAAGCATTTAATCTTCAGAAATGGAATAGTTTGCCAGCAAATATTCAAGAACAGATTATGAGCGTCTCCGGATTAAATGGCTCTAAGTTCTGGGGCAAAAATATGTTTGATACTGCAGCAGTGGCTGTACACGACATTATCAAAAAAGAGAACTATCAAATGGTTGAGTACACAATACCTGAAGATGAACTGGCAAATTGGTCTAAAATCGGCGGTCAGCCTTTATGGGATGCATGGGTAAAATCACAAGAAGCTAAAGGTTCTACCGAAGCACAGGACATTTTGAATACTACACTTCAACTACTAAAAGAATACAAGTAAATACTCAAAAATTTATTGTGAACGGCTTAAAAAAAACTATAAGTTATTTATATGAGATTGTTAAGCCGGTAAGTACTGTCTCAAATAGCATAGGGATGGTCGCTCTTGCCGCGATGATGTTTCTCACCGCGGCAGACGTCATCCTCCGCAAATTAGCCAATATGCCTATTTTGGGTAGTTACGAACTTATCTCATATATGATGGCTATCACTATTTCCTTTGGGCTGGCCTATTGTGCTATTGAAAAGGGTCATGTCACTATAGACTTGCTCCTATCACGCCTGTCAAGACACACTCAAGCAATAATGAATAGCGTCACAGGACTGTTGGGCCTGGTGATAGCCGCACTGATGACCTGGCAAACTTGTGTTTACATAACATTATTGATTAAGTCAGGATTAACTTCTACGGTACTACTTATGCCTGTTTTTCCGTTTGTGGGCATTGTTGCCTTTGGCATTGCCATATTTTCCCTGGTACTCCTGTTACATTTTCTAGAGTTTTTATTAGAGGTAATGAGTTAATGGATCCTCTTTTAATAGGCATCATCGGTGTGGTAGTAATGTTTGTCTTGATGTTTGCCGGGATGCCTCTGGGCCTATGTTTTGGACTGGTGGGATTTGTAGGTTATGCCTTCGTCCAGGGCACCAGTGGTGCCCTGGGAGTTCTAAGAACAGTGCCCTTTACTACTTTTTCAGATTATGGTTTTAGTGTTATACCTCTTTTTATTCTCATGGGCTGTATTGCCTTTTTCGGCAGACTAAGTGAGGACCTCTATAAAAGCGCCTACCGCGTATTAGGTGGTATGCGTGGTGGACTGGCTATGGCTACAATCGTCGCCTGTGCTATCTTCTCCGCCGTAAGTGGTTCCAGTGTAGCCACGGCAGCCACCATGGGAAAAGTGTGTTTGCCCGAAATGAAAAAATACAGCTACGATGATGCTATGGCAACGGGATGCGTCGCTGCCGGCGCTACTATGGATATATTAATCCCACCAAGTGTTATCTTAATTATCTACGGTATTGTTGCCGAGCAATCAATCGGCAAACTCTATCTGGCTGGCTTCATCCCCGGGATAATACAGGCCGTGCTGTTCATGAGCATAATATATATCATATGCTGGCTAAGACCGAACATGGGGCCTCCGGGACCAAGCACAAACTGGAAAGAAAAGATGAGAGCACTGCTAAATAGCTGGAGCGCCGTAGTGCTATTTGGATTAGTCATGGGAGGATTATACTTCGGCTGGTTCAGCGCCAATGAAGCAGCAGGAATCGGGGCATTCACCGCTTTAGTTATTGTCTTAGCCCAAAGAAAGCTCACCTGGCAGGGTTTCAAAAACGCTCTCCTGGATACCGCAAAAACATCAGCTATGATATTTATAATCATAGTCGGCGCAATGATGTTTACGTATTTTCTGTCTGTTACCGGAGTTTCCGCCAAGTTCGCAGGCTTCATGTCAGAATTAGCTGTATCCCGGTATATCATTATTGCAATTTTCGTAATCATCTATTTGATACTGGGCGCTATTATGGATGAACTAGCAATGATCTTTCTTACTGTTCCTATTTTCCTCCCGGTAATTATAGCTTTAGGATTCGATCCGATATGGTTTGGTATTATTGTGGTACTGGTATGTCAATGCGGTGCCATAAATCCACCAGTGGCAATAAATGTATTTATCATTAAGGGCATAGCGCCAGAAATCCCAATACAAACAATTTATCGGGGCATACTTCCTTTTTCTTTAACGACCATAGCTTTAATAATCGTTCTGATAGCTTTTCCAGAAATTGTAATGGTTCTGCCAAATAGTATGAGATGAGCCGTCCTTGCCTATTAATGGCGATAATTGTAATAATCAACTATAATTAAATCCGCTCTTTTAACCCGGCTTGCAAAAGCAAACCCCATAAATTGTGACAAAACACTATGGACAAAAATAAACAAAACTCTAAATGGGAGATTTGATTTAATGGCCGCAGTAGTATCTTTCGTCGGTGTATCAGGCACAGGAAAAACCACGCTTATTGAAAGTGCAGTTAGAGAACTGAAAACCCGCGGGTATCGGGTAGCCGTAATAAAACATGCCCACCATGGCTTCGAAATAGACCAGCAGGGCAAAGATACCTGGCGATTTGCTCAGGCAGGAAGCGATGTTGTATTAGTTTCCTCACCAGATAAATTAGCCATTATAGAACGAGTAAGCGAAGAGGTCTGGCTACCTGAGCTTTTATCAAAGATTGAAGATAAAGTGGACATAGTGCTGGTTGAAGGTTATAAGTGGGCTTCAAAAGTAAAAATTGAAGTATCTGATCCCCAGAAAAACGTCGATGTTGCTAAGACTGTGGAATTCCTTATTGAACAGATAAAGCAGAATCAGGCTGACAGCAGAAATACACATTAGCCAGTGGACTTTCGAACCGCTAAGCAAAACCCAGTCTAAAACTATAATTGCGAAAACTGAAAGGAGCATTGTTATGGCAAACGAGAAAGAATATGATGCCATCCATCGTACTACGGTCTGGTCAGCAGGAGCAGGCTGTCATGGCGGTTGCGGAGTTAAGTTATTTGTGAAAGATGGCAAGGTGGTGAAAGTAGAAGGTGATGAAAAACATCCTTGGAATCAGGGCAGAAGCTGCCCCCGTGTTCTAGCTCTAACACAATATATGTATCACCCTGATCGGGTCACCACCCCATTAAAGAGAATAGGAGAACGGGGCGAGGGAAAATGGCAAAAAATTTCCTGGGATGAAGCTTATGATACTATCGAGAAGAAGTTCAATGAAATCGGTGAAAAATATGGAAAGAAATCGGTATTGTTCTGCCAGGGAACAGGCAGAGACATCGGCGGTCCTATGTCTCTGCTGGCTTATTCTTACGGAAGCCCCAATTGGGGACAGATAGGTTTATCCGGCCAGTCATGTTACACACCGCGGCTGGTATCGATGCTATCTACCTTCGGAGACTATGCCGTTGTTGATGCCGGTCAGTTCCTGGAAAAACGATACGACGATCCTCAGTGGAAACCGGCTAAATGCGTTATATTCTGGGGGCAAAACCTGCCTGCATCCTGTCCTGATGGATTCTTCGACCACTGGATAATGGATATCAGGAAAAGAGGAGCCAAGTTTATTGTTATTGACCCCAGGACTACCTGGCTTGCCAGCCGTGCCGAACTCCATTTACCTATTCGCTCCGGAACCGATGGCGCTTTAGCACTGGGGATGTTGAATATTATCATCAACGAAGGGCTTTATGATAAAGAATTTGTGGATAAATGGACATACGGTTTCGATGAGCTTAAAAAACGTGTTCAGGAATTTACGCCAGAGAAGGTAGCCGAAATAACCTGGATTCCCAAAGAAAAGATTATCGCAGCCGCTCGTCTATATGCACAAAGCAAGCCGGCGGCTATCCACTGGGGCGTGCCCATAGATATGAACCCACAGGGAACTGTAGTCGCCCAGGCTATTTCTCAACTCTGGTGCATTACGGGAAATCTGGATGTACCAGGTGGAAATGTTATCGCCCGTTCCTCGCACGGCGTTACCACCTATCCGATGAGCACCGACCAGTTGATAGTTCTTTACGGAGAAGAGTTCGTCAAGAATGTTTTAAAAGAGAAAATAGGTGCTGCTGAATACCCCATGGTCAGAGACTATCGTCACTGGACACAGCCGGACATCGTCGCAGACCAGATGATATCGGGTAAGCCCTATCCCATTAAAGCAGCCTGGATACAGACAACCAATATTCTGGGCGGACAGGCCGCCGATACTAGAAAACACTACGAAGGGCTCAAGAATTGCGAATTCGTAGTTGTAGTCGACACTTTCCAGAATCCTACCAGTATGGCCGTAGCCGATATCTTCTTGCCAGCAGCCACGTTCGCTGAAAAGGACAGCGGCAGAGCCTGGTGGGCGCCACTGAGTATAACTGTCAAAGCAGTCCAGGTAGGTGAATGTAAATCTGACTGGGATATTAACTTCGAACTGGCAAAACGTTTTAATCCCAAAGCCATTCCCTGGAATAATGTCAGAGAAATGCTCAACGAAAGAATCAAGGTTTCCGGTATAACCTGGGACGAACTGGAGGCAAAGGGTACCTGGGCAATGCCTCCGGAAGGCCCTTCCAAGCCTTATCGCCGCTATGAAAAGGGCCTATTAAGAGCAGATAAAAAGCAGGGATTCAATACTCCCACGGGCAAGGTTGAGCTGTGGTCCAAGCGTTTCGAAGGTTGGGGACTGGACCCGCTACCCTACTATGAAGAGCCACCGGAGAGCCCGGTCAGAACACCGGAGCTATGGAAAGAGTATCCTCTCATCATGGGCACAGGTAGACGTTCGGCGGCTTTCTTCCACTCGGAACACCGCATGATACCCTGGCTCAGGGAGCTTGATCCTTATCCTATTGTAGAAATTAATCCTGAGACCGCCAGAAAACTGGGAATTGGCGATGACGAGTGGGTATATATCGAAAGCAAGCGCGGCCGTATAAAAAGAAAGGCAAAAGTTACACCGGTAGTGCCGCCCTGGCTGGTTATGGTACCACATGGCTGGTGGCTACCTGAAGCTCAGGGCACGGAACCTTACCTCTTCGGTATCTGGGAATACAATTGCAATCAACTGGTGCCGACAGGTTGTCAAAGCAAATCAGGATATGGGGGCGGTGCTTACAAGACAATGCTCTGCCGGGTAACCAAAATCAAACAGACAACGGAGGTAACTTAGACATGGCTCGAATGGGTTTGCTCATTGATTACGAATATTGCACCGGCTGTCATACCTGCGAAGTAGCTTGCAAGCAGGAACATAATTATCCTGCCGGCAAATGGGGAATAAAGGTTACCGAATATGTATTGGAAACCTTCGATAAGGTGGCCATTGACTACATCCCCTTCCCCACCAACCTTTGTGATCTCTGTGCCAAAAGGACTAAAAACGGAGAGAAACCGGCTTGCGTGAAGCATTGTCAGGCAGCTTGCATGGAGTACGGCGCCGTTAAAGAACTGGTTAAGACCATGGAAAAGAAGGGGAAGACTGTCCTGTTTGCGCCCAAGTAGGCATTTCGTGCTCAAAATGTGGAATAGCAACAGGCTTTTCTTACTCTACCGCCAGGCAATTTGTGGCTCTAATAAGAAATGAACAAAAATCCCGAATCCCAAAACAGGTCAACAGATTCGGATTCACCTGAAATCGATGAAGGTGCCAGCTATATCGGATATCAAGAAGCCTTAGAATTGGTCTATTCGAATGTTCCCCTTGTTGGTATTGAAGAGCTGCCTCTTGACTCATGTACCGGCCGTATAGCAGCAGAAGAAGTTAAAGCGCTTATCAGCAATCCTTCGAATGACGTTTCTCTGAAAGATGGTTTTGCAGTCAAATCACAGGATGTAGCAGTAGCTTCATCAGAACAGCCTGCCTGCCTTAAAATTATCGGCTCCGTGTTCGCTGGTTCCCAGTTTGAAGGCGAGGTTACTCAAGACAATGCCGTCAAGATATGTTCCGGCTCTCCGATACCCCGGGGTGCTGATACCGTGGTATCCGATGAATTCTGTGATGAGAAAGGAGCGGAGGTCTATATCAGGACAAACGCAGAGCCAGCTAGAAACATACTCCGCGCCGGCGAGGAAGTTAAAGCCGGCTCAGTAGTTATTGAAAAAGGAACGACGCTTTTACCCGGTTACCTGGGATTGGCTGCTGCCGCAGGGATAAACCGTATAAAAGTCTATCGCAAACCAAAGATAGCAGTAATCGCCATAGGCGATGAGGTAGTAGCTCCGGGAGGTTATCTGAAACAGGGACAGCTCTATGCCAGCAACCTGGTTACAATACGTGCCTGGCTGATTTCTTTCTGTGCTACCTGCGAAACCGCAGTGATAAAAGACGATCCGGATGCTATCCGTTCAGAGCTGTTGAACCACCTAACCAGCACCGATTGTATTATCGCCAGCGGTGGCGCCTGGGATAGCGAACGAGACTTGATAGTCAAAACTCTAGACGAACTTGGTTGGAACAAGTTTTTCCATCGTGTCCGCATAGGACCGGGCAAAGGCATAGCCTTCGGGCTGCTAAAAGGCAAACCGGTACTTTGCCTGCCCGGCGGTCCTGCCAGTAATGAAAAGGCTTTTCTTCAATTTGCCCTTCCCGGCGTATTACGTATGGGCGGACGCATGAACCACCCGCTGCAGACCATTTCAGCCAGGCTAACGCAGGATATTAAAGGCCGCCACCAGAACTGGACTGAATTCAAAGATGCTTATCTCTCACGCGATGCTGATGGCAACTACCTGGTTACCCCATATCGTAATATCAGCCGTCTGCAGGGGATCGCTAAAGCCACCTGCCTTATCTGCATACCGGAGGGCAAAACCTGGCTAAAAGCCGGTGAAATTACCACCGTCCAAATCTTAACACCGACTCTGGAAAGCCTACCCTTTAAGCCGACTAAATAAGAAAAACGCAGTAGCAGAAAATCATTCCCCGTCATTGCGAGGAGTCCCGATAAAATCGGGACGACGAAGCAATCTCTACATCATTAATAACCGCCAAATTATCGTTTTCCCTGTGCAAGCTGGGGCACAGGTAACACATAGAAACCAGCAAGCGTAAGGGCGTTCCTTCAGGTGCGCCCTGGGACAGGCCATGCCTGTCCTTAATAGACAGACAGTCCCTTTCGGGTCTGTAGGATGGGTCTTTAAGCCCGCCCTTACATTTTAATACCATGATTACCACGCTTCGTTCAGAATGCCCCAAAAAGAGTATCTCTAAGATAGTAAAAGGTAAAAAGTTTGTCTAAGTCGACTCTATTGTGGTAAGATAACTAACAGTTTTTGCTACGATTTTTGGTTTTCCTGAATGAATAACAAGCATATTCGTATAGACACCTGAACCGACTCCACCACAAGGTTAAGCGATCTGAAAAGGAGTACTTATAATGTCTGAAAAAGTATTTACCAGCTGTACCGTAGGCGGTCCTATTTCAGTTTATGTAAAAGACGGGAAAATAGTTAGAGTCCGCCCTCTTGTCGTCGATGAAAATGATTTAAAACCCTGGACCATTGAAGCAAAGGGCAAGAAATTTTCACCGCCCAAACAGGTGAAAACAGCGCCGTTCACTATGACCGAAAGGATGAAAGTAAACTCTGAAGAGCGGATCAAGTATCCCATGAAGAGAATAGACTTTGACCCTAAAAGTAAAGACAGGCGTACTGAGAACAGAGGCAAATCGGGTTATGTGCGAATAAGCTGGGATGAAGCTTTAGATATAGTTGCCGGAGAGATTAAGAGAATAAGAGAGACTTATGGGCCAGAGGCTTTGACCGGTATTACCTCATCCCATCACAATTGGGGCACTGTCGGTTACAAACTGGGTCCTTTCATGCGGTTCATGCATTGTCTTGGTTTTACCTTTATCTTCGATAACCCCGATAGCTGGGAAGGCTTTCACTGGGGTTCAATTCACACTTGGGGCTTCTTCTGGCGATTGGGCTGTCCTGAGCCATACGATCTGCTCGAGGACACCTTGAAAAATGCTGAAATGGTGGTTTACTGGTCAAACGACCCATTTGCCACCTGGGGCACATACAGCGGCGGCGAATCGCAGATCTGGCGTATCTGGACCAGAGAAGCCGGTATCAAGCAGGTATTTATTGATCCTTTCTGCAACTATACCGCAGCAGTCATAGGCGACAAGTGGTTTGCACCCAAGGTAGGCACTGATTCAGCCATGGCTCTGGCCATAGCTTATGTCTGGCTGAAAGATGATAGCTATGATAAGAAATATATCGATACGCATACCATAGGTTTCGACCAGTTCAAACAATATGTACTGGGAAAAGAAGATGGAATACCGAAGACACCCCAATGGGCTGAGAAAATTTGCGGCGTTCCGGCACGAAAAATAACCTCCCTGGCCAAAGAGTGGGCATCAAAGAGAACGGTTCTTTCTTGCGGTGTAAGAGGCGGTTTTGGCGGCGCCATGCGTCTGGCTTACGGGCACGAGTGGTCACGTATCATGGTATTTCTTCAGGCAATGCAGGGCCTGGGCAAACCAGGCGTCAGCATGTGGGGCGGTTCCATGGGAGCACCGCATAACACAGACTTTTACTTCCCCGGTTATGCCGATGCCGACGGTAAACTTTTTTGCACCAACGCTGCTGATAAAAAAATACCCAACCCTGTTGACCAGCGTTTATACCGCTTGCTCTTCCCCGATGCCATCTTAAATCCGCCGATAGAATGGCGAGGCGAAGGTTTCTGCGGTCAATCGATAGAACAGCAACTCAAACCCTATAAATATCCACTACCGGGAAAATCAGAGGTGAAAATGTTCTATCGCTATGGCAGTTCGTTCATAGGCACCATGACCGAAACCAACAGATGGGTAATGGCATACCAGAGCCCCAAACTGGAATTTGTGGTCAATCAGGATTGCTGGTGGGGCGGCGAAACAAAATTCGCCGATATTATACTGCCAGCCTGCACTAACCTGGAGCGTGATGATATCGCCGAGTTCAGCAATGCCGGCGGCTATTCTGCACATGGCGGCAGCGGCTGTAACTACAGAATCATCGTTCGTGAGCAGAAATGCATCGAGCCGCTCTACGAATCCAAGACTGACTATGGCATATTCACCCTCCTCTCTGAAAGGCTCGGGGTTAAAGAAGACTTCACCGACGGCGGTAAAACAGAGATGGACTGGGTAAAGAGGTATTTTGAAATTTCCAGTTTACCCAAGCACATATCCTGGGAAGAGTTCAACAAAAAAGGTTACTATGTTGTGCCTTTGCCTGAGAACTATAAATCCACACCAGCACTGCGCTGGTTCTATGAAGGCAGAGCCTGCGATACTCCGGACTATTTGAACCCCAAGAGAAATACTGAAAAGGCGCACGAACTCGGTACCTACAGCGGTAAGATAGAATTTGTCTCACAGAGCCTGACCAAACACTTGCCTGATGATAAGGAAAGACCACCTATGCCACGATATATACCAAGCTGGGAAGGACCTGACTCACCTTTGGCAAAGAAATATCCGTTACAATTAATGTCACCACATCCCAGATACTCTTTCCACACTCATTATGATACCCATAGCCCCTGGCTGTGTGAGATTCCAGGACATCGCATTTTCAAAAATGGTTATTACTATCAAACAGTCAGAGTTCATCCATCGGATGCAGAGCCACGAGGTATCAATGAAGGAGACATTATCAAGCTTTATAATGACCGCGGAGCTGTGCTGGGCGTTGTCCATATTACCGAGCGTGTTAAACCGGGGGTAGTCCACAGCTATTGTTCATCAATCAGATACGATCCTCTGGAGCCCGGTAAACCTTATTCAATTGACAAGGCCGGTTGCGTGAACATGTTGAGCTCTGCGCGAATGTTATCCAAGAACGCACCAGGAATGGCACCCAATTCATGTCTAATAGAAATCGAAAAATGGGAGGTATAAGAAAATTGCCTAAGAAATATGGACTTGTAGTAGATATCACCAAATGCAACGGATGCTACAACTGCTTTTTAGCCTGCCGCGATGAGTATTGCGGCAATGATTACCCGGGATATTCAGCAGCACAGCCGTACAGCGGACATTTCTGGATGAGAATCATCGAGAAAGAAAGGGGGCAGTACCCCAAGGTAAAGGTAGCCTATACGGCTATTCCCTGTATGCAATGCGAAAAACCAACCTGTATTGACGCAGCATCAAATAAGGCAGTATACAAGCGTCCTGATGGAATTGTAATCATAGACCCGGAGAAAGCAGTGGGGCAGAAAGAGATAGTATCTGCCTGCCCCTATCGGGTAATCTACTGGAACGAGGAGAAAAACCTTCCCCAAAAATGCACATTCTGCGCTCATTTGTTGGACCAAGGATGGAAAGTGCCAAGATGTGTTGAGGCATGTCCTACCGGTGCGCTGGTATTCGGTGACCTGAATGATCCCAATAGCGAGATATCAAAAATTATGGCAAATGCCAAGGTAGAAGTCTTGCACCCTGAGTATGGTTTGGAGCCGAAAGTTCATTACATCGGATTACCCAAGAGATTCATAGCAGGTGAAGTCGTATTCAAGGATAAGAAAGATGAATGCGCCGAGGGTGTAAAGGTAACCTTGACAGGCAATGGCACCACTAAAACAGTTAATACAGATAACTACGGCGACTTCGAATTTGAGGGTCTGGAGGCAGATAAAGATTATGCCGTAGTTTTGGAGCATAAGGGATACGCTACCAAGAAAATAAAGGTAAAGACCAAGATAGATGTATATCTGGGTGAGATAGTTCTAAGCAAAGCTATTGCCAAGAGGAGCTAGTTTGGAGTAGAATTATAACCTATCTCATTTTATACAACACATCCACAATAGCTGTAACCAAAGGGGGGATAAATGGCTTAAGAGACAAATAAGTTTGCAGGTTGGCTAGTCACCTATCTTAAAAATTTATCAAAGAAAAGGAGAAATTGAAATGGCTTTAAAGTTTTATGACCTATCACAACCTTTTTATTCAGGAGTTCCACTGTGGCCCTGGCCCGTAATGTATGACACTGAAGTCTCCAGAGTCACCTTCCCCGAATTTGCCACCTTCCCCTGCGATCCCAAGAAAGGGCGCGTCAACAAAATGACCACCGTCATTAAGACCAAGATGCATGCTTCAACCCATATGGATGCTCCGCTGCATGTTCTCGAGGGCGGTCTCAGTATTGATAAAATACCCCTGTCAAGTTGCTACGGTGAGGGTGTCGTAGTCGATATGCGCTATCTAAAGAAATGGGATGTAATCGGCAAGAAAGACCTCGATAATGCCAAACCCAAGATTAAAAAGGGCGACTTTGTAGTGGTCAATACCGGGTGGCATAAATATTTCCCCACCTATGGTTACGTCTTCTTCAATTATTTCCCTGGATTCTATACCGAAGCTGCAGAGTGGTTTGTCGAGCATGAGGTGAAAGCCGTTGCCATCGATGGAGGAGCATCGGACCATCCCTTAGCCCACGCCCCATTAAAGAAATGGAATCCAAACCTGTGGGAAGAATACAAACAGGAAACAGGCAAAGACTCTGATGAAGTATTTCCGATTTATGAACCTACCCATCTGGCTCTAGCCCAGCATGGCATTCCCGGCATTGAGATCGCCGGCGGGCAAATTGATGAAGTGACCGGCAAGCGCTGCACTCTGGCTTGCTTCCCCATCAACTTCAAAGGCGGAGAGGCTTCTCTGGTTCGTCTGGTAGCTATAGTCGACGAATAAAAAGGAGAGCGGGAAAAGTGCAACATACAAGGTTACCACCTAATAAAGTAATAATAACCGTAGCCCAAAATGGTGCTCTGGTTGACAAGAAGATGAATCCCAATGTGCCGGAGCAACCTGACGAAATAGCCGCATCTGCTTACGATTGCTACAACGAGGGCGCTGCAATTATCCATATCCACGCCCGGGATAAGCAAGGAATACCTACTGGAAGCGCCGATGTTTTCCGCGATATACACGAGAGAATTCGCAAAAAGTGCAATGCCATTCTCCAGGACTCCACCGGAGGTGGTTCCAATCTGACTATAGAGCAGCGTACGGAATGCCTGGAAGCCTATCCGGAGATGGCCTCACTAAATATGGGGACTATGGTAAGAACTATCGGCGCGGGCGCTGGTACTGTCTGGATGAATACCCGCGCTGATATTGAGTCTTTCGTTAAACGCATGGACAAATTCGGAGTCAAGCCGGAGATGGAGTGTTACAACCTGGCTATGCTGCACGAGGCAGAAATCTTGATAGAAAAGGGCCTGATCAAGAAACCATATTATATGGATCTGATACTGGGTATGGCTTATCAGGGAGCTCTTCAGGCGAATCCTTTCTTCTTCACCACCTATTTACAGTATCTGCCAGCCGACACGATTTTTAACTCACTCGGCGTAGGTTCAATGCAAACACCTATAGCCACGCTGGGTATGATTCACGGCGGCTGTGTCCGGGTCGGTCTGGAAGATAACATTTACTACAAAAAGGGTGAACTGGCTAAAAGCAATGCCCAGCTAGTAGCTCGAATTGTCAGAATCGCCAGAGAGCTTGGTAAAGAACCGGCAACACCTGATGAAGCCAGGCAAATACTGGGACTGAAGCCCTTAAAAGAATAGCTTAGAAGTAACACCTGACTAGTAAAATAAGGAGAGAAAAAGATGAGTGATATGTTTAGCCTTGAAGGTAAAATAGCCGTGATTATCGGCGGTGCTGGTGGTATCGGCGAGCTTATGGCTGAAGGGCTGGCCAAGCAGGGTGCCAAATTAGCCCTTGCCGACATAGCCATAGAGAAATGCGAACAAGTAGCCAAAAGGATTCAATCAGAGACAAAAAAAGAGACTGCCGCATTTAAAGTAGATTTGACCAACGAAGCTAATGTAGCTCAATTGGCCAAGGATGTCGTGGCAAAGTTCGGGACTGTTGATATCCTTATCAACGCCCAGGGTTTAAATGCAAAACACCCTGCCACAGAATTTCCAGGAGACGTCTGGGATAAGCTGTTTGCCGTGAACGTTAAAAGCATTATGCTGGTTTGCCGTGAATTCGGTAAAATCATGATTCAAAATAAGAAAGGCAAAGTCATCAACATGTCCTCGGTAAGGGGAGTCCGCGCTACACTCTGGGGAGGCAATGAAGGATATTGTGCCACTAAAGGTGCTGTAGACATGATTACCAGAACCTTGGCCGCTGAATGGGCACAATATAATATCAACGTTAATGCAATCGGTCCTTCTTTGATACGCACTGCGCTTGCGGAAAGGTCGTTGAGCGATCCTGAACGCCTGGCACGATATATGGCTAATGTCCCCATGAAACGAGTAGGTGAACCAGCAGACCTGGTAGGAGCCTGCATCTTCCTGGCTTCACCAGCTTCTGATTTTATTACCGGCCAGATACTTTATCTCGATGGTGGACTAACCGCAATTGGATAAACTTTCCTATTATCCACTAACCAGGATCTGAGTAAATACATGGGGCAGATTGTTAATCTGCCCCTCCTGATAATGGAAATTGGCAAACATAGCAAATTTCATGAAAGGGTGGTTAAATTTATGAAAGTAGTTCATCTTGGCGAAGGAGAAAAATACGTTGCCGCAAAACATTTCAGCTCATGGTCTATGCACAAATTTGAAATGGGGAAGAACACCCAAAAAATGACCCTGAGCGTAACTCACTTTCTTCCCGATGGTGGTGCAGAGATGTCCTCATCAGCCAACAAAGAGAGGATCTATTGCGTTCTTTCCGGCAATATTAAGATTACGGGCAAAAACGAGGAACACTCCTTGAAAGCCGGTGACATGATTTACATTGGCCCGGACGAAGAACGCTCAATTGAGGTTATCGGCCTTAAGCCAGCCGAAATGTTTGCCATAGTGGTAAACCTAGCTTGAAATAACTCCTCAACTCAAGAACAATAGGCTATAAGGAATGGGATCAATAAGATGGAAGTAAAAGACATTAAGAAAATATTTGTGGTCGGTGCCGGAACTATGGGAAGCGGTTTAGCACAGGTATATGCTCAGGCAGGCTACAATGTCGCCCTGTACTCCCGCACTCAGCAAACTCTGGATAAAGCGACAGAGTTGACCAAATCCAGCCTTCAAACAATGGCTCAAGAAAGTTTACTGGATAGCAAAAAGATACCGGCAATACTGGACCGGATAAAAACCACCACATTTCTGGAAGAGGGTGCCAAAGATGCAGACATAGCCGTAGAGACTGTGGTAGATAACATCGAGACAAAGAAAGAGATCTTCAAACAACTTGATAAGCTTTGTCCCACAAGGACAATAATCGCCAGTAATACCTCATTTCTGAATATATTTGAGTTTGCAGATACTTCTCGTCCCGATAAGGTACTTATTGCTCACTGGTACATGCCACCGCAGCTAGTACCTTTTATTGACGTGGTAAAAGGCCCCCAAACATCAGATGCCAGCTTACAATTGGTGGTCGATATGCTAAGAAAGATGGGAAAGAAAACTGCAGTAATGCAAAAATTCATCCCCGGCTATATGATCAACCGCCTCCAGATGGCATTAAACAGAGAAGTATACTACCTGGTTGATAACGACTATATGACACCTCAGGAGATTGATGAAGCTGCCCGATGGGGGCTGGCACTGCGCATGTTAGTATTAGGCTTATTGCAGCGGATGGACTATGGCGGCATCGATATGACCGTCAAGAATTTGAATAATCCCAACACCAAACCCGTTCCCATCGATTATAAGCCCAAAAAGGTATTAGAACTATATAAGCAAGGCCACCTGGGAGTTAAAACTGGAAAAGGCTGGTACGATTACTCAGGCAAGACACAGGCCGAATGGAACCATGAAAGAGACGTAGGCTTAATCAAATTACTGAAAGCTCTTAAGTTCAAGTAAGAGAATTTTTCTGGTTTTGTTTTCTATATGAAGAGAGCCACCTGTTCACAGGTGGCTCTCTCTTATTTCATAAAACCAACAAAGGATATGTTACTATCTCTTCAGTATTACCGCAGAATTGTTGCCTGCTGCGCCGTAAACTTCGGACATACCTACTTTAGCACCTTCAACCTGCCTGTCCTTGCACTGGCCTCTCAACTGCAAGACCATTTCATAAACCTGGGCAAAACCCTGTGCCATGGTAGCCTCGCCAAAACTTGAGAAACCACCGCTGGGACAAACCGGAATCCTGCCTCCAATCATCGTCTCTCCACTCTCGAGCAGATGGTGGGATTCACCCTCCCCACAGAAGCCCATAGTTTCCAGATACTGCAAATAATGCCAGGAGCTGTTATCCGGAACTTCAACAAAGTCGACATCTTTCGGCCCGATTCCTGATTGCTCGTATGCTCTTTTAGCTGCTACGGCACTTTCACTTATTATGGGTACGCCGGGCTTGGGAGTAAAGCTAACAACCGGAATACGTGTTGTGGGGTCACCATACAGAGGACTACCGACTGATGCAGCCGCGATAGTGATTGGTTTAGTGGTATATTTCTTTGCTTTATCCATGCTGCAGAGAATCACTGCTCCGGCACCATCGCTGGTAGCACATATCTCCAGAAGTCTCAATGGGTCGGTAACCAGCGGAGAGGCTAACACCTCTTCAAGAGTAAATTCTTTGCGGTACCTGGCCTTAGGATTTAACGCTCCGTGCTTGCTGGTCGCCACTTTTACTTTAGCCAGATGAGTATCAGTGACTCCATATTTAATCATTCTCTTCCGGCATTCCAGTGCCCAGTACATCGGATTGGGCAGTCCCATCTGCCAGCGAAGAGTGTCATTCGATGGAATCGGTTCCTGATGATAGACAGGCAGAAATGGGAAAAAACCTTTAGCAGATTTATCTGCACCTACTGCCATAACTATATCAGCCTGTCCGGCCCCGATTATCATGCTTGCCATACTCATTACAGTACCGGCTGTAGCACAGGCATTATTAACGTTGATAATCGGAAGACCTGTCTCACCCATTACTTCGGCAAAGTAATTGCCTGAATAAATACCCTTACGCCCACCCCATAGCTGCGAGCCGGAAACGAGAGTCTGTACGTCCGTCCAATCTATGCCGGCATCACCAAGAGCCTCTCTCGCCGCTTCTGCTGCCATCTGTGTCCAGGGCTTTTCGGGGAACTTACCCCAGGGATGTAATCCTACACCTATTATTGCAATATCTTTCATTATTATCACTCCCTTATCATTAAAATAATTAAATCAGTAATAAAACTAAACTGGCTTAAACTTCCAGCAGAGTATTTCTTCGTTATTTTTGTTCTTGTAAAGAGGCGTTATAACCAGTTCTACTTCCATGCCGATTTTAACATCCTTTGGCTCACAGCCTTCCATCATCGCTATGATGTTAATCTTTTCAGGTAACTCTACAGCTACAACGGGTATCGGCTTGTAATCCTCGGGGGCTACATAAGGTGGAGGCGGGGGATAATTCATTGTAGAGTAAGTCGATACTTTGCCTCTACGGCTGAGCTTAACCTCTTCTACCTGCTTCTCCTTGCACTTCGGGTTGTGGCAAGTAAAAGTCTTGGGGAAAAAGTAATCTCCGCAAGACTTGCAGTGAGTGGCGATCAGTCTCGGTTCGCCATCAACCACAGTAAATAATCCTTCGCCTATAGGTACTTGTTTAACTTCTGTCACCAGAACCTCCTTTTTTATGCTCTTTGAGCTTGTTTATTTCGTTAATTTAGCAGGACTCCATACGAATCAAACAGTTAGCTGGCTTTAAATGGGTACTGTAACTTAAAGGGGCACGAATTTTATCACATCGATTATGTCTTCGCTGAAATCACCCCAGTCGGCAGAATATGATAACACAAAATCTCATACTACTTCAATTTGTAATCTATCTAAAGACTGATTCGTGCAAGTTAATAATCAGTCATCAAAAAACAATGTGCCTTGAAGTCACTGACTTCAAGGCACATCTATTCTAAAATAAAATCTGTCTAGAGGATTACTTTTTGCTGCTTTAGCTTAGAGATATCATTCGAGCTATAGCCCAGGCTTGAAAGAACCTCCTCGGTATGTTCTCCCAATAATGGTACTCTCGATCTGATTTTTGCCGGGTCCTGACAGAATTTAATCGGCGTATTGATTAGCTTTATCTTGCCTACATCAGGCTGCTCAACCTCATCAAAAAAGTCGTTGGCCAGAGCTTGAGGATCAGTGATAACATCTTCAGGAGATAGAATTGGACCGTACATAAGATTATTCTCTCTCAAGCGTTTCTCCCACTCGGCATAAGTCCTGGACAGAAAAGCTTCTTCCAGGATAGGAGTCAATACTTCACGATGTTTCTGCCGCGATGCCGTGGTGGTAAACCTGGGATCATCTACCAGTTCAGGTTTATCCAGAGCACGGCAAAAAGCCTTCCAGAAAGCCGAGCCGGTAGGGTCAGAGGCAACGGCATACCGATCTGCTGCGGTCAATTGCAGCCATCTATCGTCCTTGGTCCTGTAGGTATCATAGAATGGGTTATCGCCTTTATTGCCCGTCTTGCGCAATGGCACACCCACCAGAGCATCCATGATATCGGCGCCCACCATCCAGACACCGGCATGGTACAGATTGAATTCAACCTTTTGACCTTTGCCCGTCTTCTCTCTGTGGAACAGGGCAGCCGCAACACCTCCGAAAATTTGCATCGAAGATACCCTATCGATTATGCCCGGACGCGATACAGGAGGAGGCACCCCCGGCACAGTCAACATATACTGTATACCGGATCGAGCCCATCCCGCAGCAAAATCATATCCCGGCATATCTTTATCCGGTCCTACCGCCCCATAAGCCGAAACTATTCCGTAAACTACCTTGGGATTAACCTTGCTTATGGACTCATAATCCATCTTGAGTTTCTCGAGCGAGCCTTCTTGATAGTTGGTCAAGAAAACATCAAAATCCTTGACCAGTTTATAGACAATTTCCTTGCCGGCATCCTGCTTTAAATCTACTGCTATATCCTTTTTACTTCTATTATGTAAATAAAACCCGGGGTTCATTTCCGTGCCTCGAAACACTCGTGACCGGTCACCACTAAGCGGCTCGATTTTAATTACCTCCGCCCCACAGTCACCCATCATAGCAGCAGCCGTAGGAATAGCCACCACATGCCCCATCTCAACTACTTTTACGCCTTCAAGTACACCTGACATTTCTTAACCTCCATACTATTTTAATATCATTATGTAAAGGGCATATCTCTATGAAGCGATTAAACCCGGAAGCTATTTTTTTACGCAGGGTAGATATTCTACAACAATGGAGCGCTATTCTCAAATAGTTGGATTGACGATATCGAATTGCGGTGCTAGAATAAATGCCGCCGATTTCAGAAAAAATCCGCATAGTTTCAATATAATATAGCAAACCACAGGCCTACCAGAGATAAAACAGGAGGAATGTTTTATGACCAGCGAATATAAGATGATTATTTATGAAAAAAAAGACAATGTAGCCTGGATTACTTTAAATCGACCCGAAGTATTAAATGCTCAAAGTGACGAGCTCCGCGCCGAGGTCGTCAAGGCTCTGGAAGATGCCGGAGAAGATGACGATATATATATAATCGTAATTACCGGGTCAGGAGAGAAAGCATTCAGTGCCGGCGCTGATATCAGCCAGTTCCCTGTTAAATATCCTGCCGACCTGGTAAAAACGAAAGGTAGAAGACGACCCTACGAACTGATACGGGAGATGCCCAAGCCGGTCATAGCCGCAGTAAATGGTTTAGCTTTAGGTGGAGGCTGTGAACTAGTCCTGGCCTGCGACATAATAATCGCTTCAGAAAACGCTCAATTCGGGCAGCCAGAGATCAGAGTCGGAGTCATACCGGGATGCGGAGGAACACAGGTGCTTCCTCGCTTAATTGGAGAAAAAAGGGCCAAAGAACTCATATTTAGCGGACGTTTTATTTCAGCCGAAGAAGCTCTTAATATGGGCATCGTTAACAGGGTCGTACCGCTGGACAAACTCAGGGAATCTACTGAGAGTATGATTAAAGATTTTCTCAGAAACAGCCCCGCAATATTGAAAATAGCCAAAATTGCAGTGAATAAATCTCTGGAGACTCCACTATCGGTAGGAATGAGCTATGAACGTGATCTCTATGCCATCTGCTTCGGCACGGAGGACCAGAAAGAGGGTGCCAAGGCCTTTTTGGAAAAAAGGAAACCTACCTATAAAGGCAAATAGGTAAAAGTATTTTTGGCATTACCCGGACAAACCGAAAACAGAATAGAAAATTAAGTCTAAAAAATAAAAGGTTAGTTATATAATACTAAGGGCGGGTTTTTAACCCGCCCTTAGTATTCTTAAGTCATTACGAGCGCAGCGAAGCAATCTCATCGTTCTTTCATCTGACTTAGAGATTGCTTCGTCATCCCGATTGCATCGGGATTCCTCGCATGACATGCAGGAAAAGACGCAATAGCAGAAAGAGCACATAGGCTGACTTCTGGTCAGCCATGATAAGATTTATTTATTTGGCCGTTTTGGCTTCAACCTGCTTAACAACCTTCAATAGAATATCCGTAGCTTTATTCAAATATGCGCTGGTTACGGTCAAGGACGGCATCAAGCGCAGGACATTACCACTTCGCCCACAGGGCACCATGATTATGCCATTACTGACAAGGCCACCTACAACTTCTCCCATAGCTTTATCGCCAAGCGGTTCTTTGGTCTTCTTATTTTTTACCAGCTCTACTCCGATCCATAAGCCTCTGCCTCGAACATCACCGATAATTTTGCTCTTTTTAGCCGCTCCCTGAATCCTCGCCTTGATCTCTTCACCTAATTTAGCAGCTCTGCCAATAAGGTTATCTTCCTTATTGGTTATGATATCAATATTAGTCATGCAGACCATGGCAGCAACGGCATTAGCGGCAAAAGTATTGGGCTGAGAGCCCACGACAAATTTATCGGCAAAATCCGCTCTGAAGCTAACGCCGGCCATAGGCATGTCACCCCCCATACCCTTACCCCAGGTCAGCATATCAGGTTTTACTTTGGTGTACTCGATAGCCCACATCTTACCAGAACGTCCGGCTCCAGCTTGAACTTCGTCATCGATATATAAGCAGCCATTTTTTTCACAGGCAGCTTTGATTAGTTCAAAGAACGCCGGTGGCGGCACCAGGTAGCCTCCCTCTCCCTGCTGAGGCTCAACGATTACAGCAGCAACATCGTCAGCGCCGGTATACGGAGTATTGAGCACGTAATCTACATATTTGCCGCATTGTACACCGCAACTGGGATATTCCAACCCGAAACAGCAGCGATAGCAATAGGCATAAGGCACATGTATTACCCCGGGTATCAGCGGTCCCCAGCCATGACGATAGCGATTGCCGGTAGTCAGAGCCGCAGTACCACACCAGACACCATGATAGGCTCCGTGAAAAGCAATAATTTGTGACCTGCCGGTTATATGTCTAGCGAACTTAATTGCCGTTTCCACAGCACCACTACCGCTCTGGGCAAAATAGCTGATACAGTTATTCCGCAGGTTTGGCGGCATCACACTGGCAACTTTCCTGGCAAGCTCGGTACGCTTGGTATTGCTTATATCCGAGGCATGCATCAATCCATCCACCTGCTGCTTTATGACTTTAACTACTTTGGGATGCCTGCGTCCTACTGAATTTACTCCCACCCCCGCAGAAACATCAATATAAAGATTACCGTCCGGGTCTTTAACAGTAACGCCCAGACCCTTGTCAAAGACCAGAGGATAATCACCACCTCCACGAGTCATTGACTCGGTTTTCCAGGCATCAGCAAGCAGCTTCTTACCCTTGGGGCCTGGTACTGTCCTGGTTATAATCTTAGGTGCGCCTGACCAGGATAATTTGGCTAATTCGGTTTCTGAAATCATTCCTCTTTTCCTCCAATAGATTAATTACTTAATTTAAATTATTTTTTAATATGACTGAACTACTACCCTATTTACCACCTCCCAATTATTATTATCAAATATCAAACTCCTCCTTACAAAGCCTCATACAAAGTATAAGGCAAACCCAATGACTCAGCTACAGGCTTGGAGACCAGTTTACCCTTGAATAGATTAAGTCCCTTTCTTAGAGCCTCATCCCGCCGTATTGTCTCAGCGAAACCGAAGTCTGCCAACTTCATAACATAGGGGAAAGTGGCATTAGTCAAGGCAAATGTAGAAGTACGCGATACCGCACCCGGAATATTAGCCACACAGTAATGAATCACGCCACCAACCCTGAAAATCGGTTTAGCATGTGTAGTCGGCACCGAGGTCTCAAAGCAACCTCCCTGGTCAATGGCTACATCAACAGCCACCGAACCTTTCCGCATTCTAGTAATCATGGACTTTTGAACCAGCTTCTTTGCTTTAGCACCCGGGATCAATATAGCCCCCACCACCATATCTGCTTCGGTAACTGCAGCCTCGATATTACTATGATTAGAAGCCATGGTAGTAAAATTACCGCGAAGTATATCACTTAAATATCTCAATCGGTTAAGGTTGGTATCTAAAACAGTTACTCTGGCACCCATGCCCAGGGCTACTTTAGCTGCATTGGCACCCACAGTCCCACCACCGATGATAGCAATATTAGCAGGGCCCACTCCCGGTACTCCTCCCAGCAAAACACCACTGCCTCCATTTTCTTTCTCCAGATAATGAGCTCCTACTTGAATTGATACCTTGCCGGCGATCTCGCTCATAGGCATGAGCAAAGGCAGTGAACCATCAGGCATTTGAACAGTCTCATAGGCAATACCAATAACCTTACGCCTCAACAATGCCCGAGTAAGTTCCAGAGCCGGGGCAAGATGCAAAAAAGTAAATAATATCTGCCCCTCCTGCAGAAGGTCGTATTCCACTGGAAGAGGTTCTTTGACTTTGACTATCATCTCGGATTCTCTGAAAACTTCCTCTGCCGAACTTTTTATTTCAGCTCCAGCCTTCAGATACTCTCTATCCGAGATGCCGCTGCCCACACCAGCAGACTTTTCTACCAGAACTTTATGCTCGTTCTCTATCAGGTCATGTACTCCGGATGGAACCATTGCCACCCGGTATTCGTTATTTTTGATTTCCTTAGGAACTCCGATAATCAAATGGATATACCTCCATACTAAATTAATCCAAACGTCATTTGGCTATAATCAATCTGGGCAGCCATAGGGCCATCTGTGGAAATATCATTACTAAAACTAGAGTAACCAATTGCAAGCCGATGAATGGAATCACCGACTTATATATATCAGACATAGTAACCCCTTTGGGAGAGATCGCTTTCATCAGAAACAGGTTGAAACCATAAGGCGGGGTCAACCAGGCACAATTGACCAGAATCATAAAGCAAATACCGTACCATAATGGGTCGAATCCCAGGGCTTTAACGATAGGCAGATAAATAGGAGTAACCAGCATCATCACTACCACATCATCCATAATCATACCCAGTACAAAGACGGTTAAATGCATGAAGATGATAACCAAAATTCCTGAAACAGGCAGGCTAAGTGCCAGGTCCTGGATAAGCTTCGAGGCGCCCATGGTATGATATACATTGGAAAACAAGGTAATTGCCATCATAATCCAGACTACCATGGCAGACAGCTTAAAAGAGGTCAGCAGCGATTCTCTAAAAGCTCTCCAAGTCATTTCTCTTCGGGCCAGAGCAACGATGAACATGCTCAAGGCACCTATCCCAGAGGCTTCAGTCGGAGTGACTATACCGCTGTAAATTCCACCCAGTATAAGAACCATAATTACTACCGGCACGATTATGCCCTTCAGTGAGACCAGCTTTTCACCCCAGGAAGCCCTCTGCTCCTTGGGTAAAGCCGGCGCCAGGCTGGGATTAAAATAGCATCTTATCCCAATATAGCCCATGTATAAAAAGGCAAGAGTAAAACCGGGAATAAACAGCCCGAAATAGAGCAAGCCCACTGAAGTGCCGGTAACAGCACAGTAGATAATACCCAGCACCGTAGGCGGGATTAGAATGCCCAGTAGTCCGGCAGTGGCAATAGTTCCCAGAACCATATCCTTTTTATAACCGCGCTTCAGCATTTCCGGCATGGCTACCGTGCCCAGGGTAAGAGTAGTAGCCTCGCTGGAGCCGCACATAGCGCCGAAAACAGCCCCGATAAGTTCAGTGCCCATTGCTAATGCGCCTCTGATTGGTCCCGCCCAAAGATACATGGTTTTAAACATATTCTCCGCTATTCCGGTATATATGATGAAACCACCCATCAAGATGAATAAAGGAATAGCTATGAGTATCTGCTTGGTAGTAGAACCATACATGGAAGAAGCAATCTGGAACCATTGCGGCGGGGTAAAGAATAACAATGCAAAAAGAGCAGCAGTACCTCCCAGACAAAAAGTTATGGGCATGCCAGCAGCAAAAAGAACAAACACCAGAACCAGAAAAATAGCGGTGGCTATAGCCGGATCAGGAATTGGCAGCAGGGGCATCGGTCATATCCTTTCTGCTTTCCCGAAATTCGATGATGTTTTTTATCAGATTGGCTATACCCTGCAGTAATAGCAGGATGGCAGCTACAAAAAAAGCCGTTTTAGCCACATAGACCGGAGCATGGAAAAAGCCCAGGGTATGTTCCTGCCTGAGCAGCGAATCCAGTGCCAGCCTGGATGCCTGCCAGACTACCAGAGCGCCAAAAATGAGGAAAATAGGGAAAGTGCCGATATCCGATATCAATTGACCCCTTCGGCTCATTCTTTCATATAAGGCATCAAGTCGGACATGCCCCTGGTGTAATAGAACATAGCCTCCACCCAACGTCAATATACTGGAGTAGAGCAAGCCATTTACCTGCCATGCCCAGGTAGTGGGCGTGCCAATCACATATCTTGACACCACTTCGGTCATCATAACCAGCAGCATGGCAAAGATGCCAAAGGAAAATATCTTGCCTACCCAGTCATTTACAGCATCTATGATAGCTGCAAACTTCTTGGCCATGGTATACCACCTTTCCAGGGTTAAAGTCGTTAAACTTTGTCCCCTTTAATCTTTACTTACCACATCAAGAAATAGGTGAAATAGCTTTTCCCGAAGAACTGGCAGCCCTCTAAACACAAACCAAGCAGTGCCTGTTATTGCGACCGTCCTCATCTGTCATTGCCAGCCCGAACAAAGTGAGGACGTGGCAATTTCATCTAATGTGCCTCCTCACCGAGATTACCACGCTACGCTCGTAATGACACTTCCCCCATCATTGTGAGCAGTCCCGATTTCATCGGGACGACGAAGCAATCTCTTTATTTCTTCAGCTAACCAAAGATTGCGTCACTTCGCTCACAATGACAAAATAGCATAATGACAAAACAGGACAGTCAAAATCAGCTACAATTATTAGGGAATACCTGCCTTGGACATGAACTCCCGGAGCAATTTAACAGCCTCGGCTGATCTGGGGCTTTCACTGGCGATTTCATCCCAGGACTGCCGGCAAACCTTGTGAAAGTTAGTTGCCTGCTCAGCGGTCAGATTTACCACCTTACCACCCTTGCCCTCAAAGAATTTCACACCGTCCGCGGCAGCAGCCACATACTCTTTAGTTATCTCGGGATTGATCTCGTCCATAATAGAGTTAATCTGGTTCTGTAAATCAGCCGGTAGTTTATTCCAGGCATCCAGGTTGAAAGTCATATCAACGCTGATAACCTCTTGAACCGATGGGTGATAAACATAGTTAATCACCTCATAAAGGTTCAATGTCTCCAGCTCAGGTTCACTGTATACCGCTCCATCCAGGGTACCCAGTTTCAGAGCCATGTAAAGCTCTTCCAGTGGCATGTAAGTGGTTGCCCCACCCAGGTCCCTGACGGGATATGCCTGCGGCGGTTCCACCCATATCTTCATTCCCTTAATGCCTGCAGGCCAGGGATCTATAATGTCCTTGGTCATCAAGGAATTTCGTCCCAGGGGTAGCTGTCTAAACATATATTGATTTTCCTTGGCATAGCTCTCCCGGAAAAATTCCAAGGCACCGTATTTATGCCAGAAATCATAACACTGGTCCACGTTTTCATAGCTGCCCGGCAAGCCAAAAGCAATCATAGCCTCAGGTACCCACTGCGAATCAAAAGCAAAAGCGCTCATATTGACTTCAAATACTCCCTGAGAACAGGCGGTGAACTGCTCGGGTACAGGCACAATCTGGTCGGGCAGAGACATCTCGATGCGGAATTTGCCCTTCAACCTATCATTGAGGGTATTTACGATGCCCAAGCACTGGAGCTTATGGCATAAATCCTCAGCGGGGAACAGGGATTGGCCCTTCCAGACAATTTCCCCCGCTGCCGGTGCCGGGGTAGGTGTAGTCCCTGGAGTTGGCGAGGGACCTGCTGCCGGAGCACAGGCCGTCATGAATGGCATAGCCACCAGTGTGATTAACAGGGCAATGCTGCTCAGCAATACAGGCAACATTTTTTTAGTCATCTGAATTCCTCCTAAATCAAATTCTCCGATAACTTGTTAAGACAACAGTTTTATCTTTGATTTATCACCCCCTCTCCCTTATCAGATGTTTTGTATCTTCAGTTTTAGGTCATAACACTGGCAGCACTAAATATTTTACAGGACGCAATAATATATACTGGACTCATAGTTGTCAAGCTTAATTCAGGGGAACAGGCTACGTTATTCGCATCCTGTTACATAGCAGCTATATTTAAACGTCCTAATAACTTCAAATATAGTAATAAATCGTAGTATCAACTCAACAAAGCGATTCTTTATGATAATTCTACATAGTAGCTATCTGGCAAGGGCCTTTTTTTCTGGCTTATTTTTTTGTTTTGCTCTATCTCTTTGAGGTGCCGGCACTTTCTTTAATCCTGCCTTTTTTATAGCCGTCAGATTCCTAATGATCTGGGTAGTATCAATTCCGGACCAGCCTCCTTTGATTACATCGAGATTAACAAAAGTTTCTGTCCTCAGAATACCGGTAATTGTCATAATTTCATGTTCGATGAAATCAGAAAGGTCTTCCGATGATGGGGTCATCACTACTGCCAGAAGGTCATATCTGCCGGTAACAAAGGCCAGATAGCCTACATTGGGCTTTTTAACCAGAGCCTCAGCCACTTTACGCAAAAACTTCATCTGTACTTGCATTGCTATAGTACTGATACAGCCATATCCCAGATTACGCAAGTTGGGCACAGCCACAATTCGAATGATATTCCCATCCTGTAGTGCTTTAACCCGTTTCCTTATGGTACCCTCGACCACTCCTAGCTTCTGTGCCAGTTCAATATTACTCTGTCTGCCATCTCTCTGCAGCTCAACTATTATTTTCAGGTCAAGCTCATCTACCATAACAACCTCCTTACAACCATTTGAGATGCCTTTAGCAGATTTTACTACAAAGTCGGTGACACTGAAACTGCCAGCGCAGGTTTCTTCTGTTATCGCGAGTGCTTTATTTTTGTCACTGTGAGTTATTTACGTGCCACCCGCCTACGGGTGACCGTCCGCAGGGTCATCTGTGGGCAAATAATCAAAGCGAAATGTGAACCCTTTGACAATCGGCGTGATATGCTTTACGCTATAGATATAAGCGTTACTTAAATTTAATATCAGGGGGGAGGACAAGATGAAGGCTAACACTAAATCGAAAGTACCTCCTGCTAAAAAATCGAAGTCAACAGGTAATGCTGTCTCTCTCGCTGCAAAAGCTGCCAGAGCTTCTGCTGTTCACGAGTATACTCTAAGCACGCTGCCCCCGACCATGGATTTCAAACAGCTATTCGAAAAATCCCCTGACGCCATAGTGGTACTGGATTTGAAGGGTTTTATCACCTCGTTTAATCCAGCAACACTGAGAGTATCCGGTCTCACTGAAGAAGAACTGATGGGTAAGCATTTCAGCAAAATATCCTCAGTTCACCTACATGACCTGCCCAGGCTTGCCAAAATGTTCAGCTCTTTCCTGAAAGGGAAAACGCCCAAACCATTTGAGGTAAGTTTTCGCCACAAAGATGGAACTACCCGATGGGGAGAAGTGTCAATAGGTTTAATTAAAAAGAAGGGCAAAATAACAGGCATTCAAGCAGTTATCCGGGATATCACTCAGCGCAAAAAGGTAGAAGAAACCCTGAGATACCGAGAAAAATTGATGGAGACGGCCAGCGCAATAGCTGCAGAGTTCTTGAATATTCCGGTAGAGAAAATGGATAACAGCATAAATAAAGCATTGAAGACCGTAGGAGAGCTTGGCAATGCTGATCGCAGCTATATCTTTCTCTTCTCCAGAGACGGATTAACGGCGAGCTGTACCAACGAATGGTGCGCTGAGGGAGTCGAGCCCCAAATCGCCACTCTCCAGAATTTTCCCGGGAAAAAAACGAAAACTGCGGAGATAATGTTTAGACGAAAAGTATTTAATATCACCGACGTTCCCGGATTGACTTCCGAATACGGTTTCGAAAAGAAAGAGCTTCAGGAACGTGGTATCCAATCTGTAATCAATGTCCCCATGATTACACGGGGAGAACTTATCGGGTTTATTGGCCTCGACTCGGTAAAAAACAGAAGAACCTGGACGGTAGACATTGTCAATTTCCTTAAAATAACCGGCGAGATTTTGGCATCTGCACTGAAACACAAAGAAACTGAGCAAGCACTAAAAGAATCAGAGGAGAAATACCGCAACGTGGTGGAGCGAACCAGCAGCGGCATTTGCATCATTCATGATAAGATAATTAAATATACCAATACGCGCCTGGCCGAAATGTTGAGAATCAGCGTCGAAGAAATTACAGACACTTCCTTCACAGATTATATCCACCCGGATGAGCTCGCCACTATAATCAATAACTACGATAGACGCATGTCAGGCGAACGACTTCCTTCGGTATATGAGACGATTCTGATGTGTAAGGATGGCAGTAAACTAGCTGTGGAACTGAATGTGGACATAATCGAATATCAGGGAAAGCCCGCCGAACTCGTTCTCATTAAAGACCTCACCGAGCGCAAGCAGGCAGAACAGAAACTGAAGGAAAGTGAAAGCCGTTACAGGGTCATCGTCGACAATGCTAATGAGGGAATAATACTACAAGAAGCATCAGGGAAAATCGTTACCTGGAACCGAATAGCTAGCCAGGTATTTGGCATAACAGTAGATGAGGCAACACAGCACACATCAACCTCTCGGAACTGGAATACAATTCGAGAAGATGGCTCTGAATTTCCCGGAGCAGAGCATCCCTCGATAGTTGCACTTTCTACGGGTAAACCCTGTAAGGATGTGATGATGGGAGTCAAACAGGCTTCGGGAGAGATAATTTGGATAAATGTCAATACCAGCCCCTTGTTCAAGGAAAGAGAAGCCAAGCCTTATGCAGTGGTCATCTCATTTTCTGACATCACCGAGCGCAAGCAGGCAGAAAAAGCCATCAGGGAGAGCGAAAGCAGATACCGCAGTCTGTTTGAGGACTCCAAGAACGCGGTCTATGTCACCTCGCGCGAAGGTAAGTTCCTCGATTTTAATCAGGCAGCTCTTGATTTGCTAGGCTATTCCAAAGAAGAATTGATAGAGCTGCCCTTAAAAAAGATGTATGCGAATCTCAAAAACCGCCGCAAATTTCAACAGGCCATAGAAGCGAATGGTTCAGTGAAAAACTATGAAGTCCAGTACCGTAAAAAAGATGGCTCTGCTATCGACTGCCTGGCTACAGTTAACGTCTGGCTTAAGCCAGACGGTTCCATAGGTGGATACCGTGGCATCGCCCACGATATCACCTATCTCAAGAAAGCAGAAGAGGAACGCCGGAAGAACACGGAAAAATTGCTGAATGCTATGAAATCAACCATATCAGCCATGGCCAGAACAGTAGAAATCAGGAACCCCTATACTGCCGAGCACCAGCGGCGTGTAGCCAATCTTGCCCGCGCTATCGCCCGGGAGATGAATATGCCAGAATTACAGGTTGAAGGAGTGTATCTGGCAGGCATTATTCACGATATCGGCATGATATATGTACCCGCTGATATTTTAAACAGGTTCGTTAAGTCAAAAACGCTGGAATTCAGCATTACCAAAACACATGTCCTGGCCGGCTACAATATACTAAAAGATATTGAATTCCCCTGGAATATCAGCGAGGCAATATTGAATCATCATGAGAGGCTGGATGGCTCGGGACCCAACGGCTTGAAAGGTGATAAGATAAATCAGGAGGCAAGAATACTGGCAGTAGCAGATACTTTTGAATTAATGGTCTCGCCTCCTCCACACCAACTGGCTATGAGCATCGACAAAGCTCTGGAGGAGCTACAGCAAAACAAAGGTAAGCTCTACGATCAAGACATAGTCGATGCCTGTGTGAAACTTATCAATAAAAAAGGACTTAAGTTAAAGTAATCCCATAACCCCACTCTCATCCATTAACCCCACCTAAAACCTAAGCAAAAAATACTAAATCCCGGATTAATCTAAATTACCGAAATTCAAAACATTGCTTGGGAAATTGGTAATTGATTTTTTAAATTTGTTTAGGATTTAGTATTTTGTAATCAGCACTCATTGATTTCGATATCTAACTATAAGTCTTTGACAATCGTCACAGTATGCTTTACGCTATAGCTATATAGCATTACTCGAATTTAATATCTGAGGGGGACAAGATGAAGGAGAGCACTAAATGGAAAGGGCCTCCTGCTAAAAAAGCAAAGTCAACAGGTAATGCTGCCTCTCTCGCAGCAAAAGCTGCCAGAGCTTCTGCTGCACACAAAAGCAGCAGCACACCGGAAACCATAAACTTCAGGCAAATGCTTGAAGCGCTCAAACCGCATGACCACCTATGCCTGATATACGAATCCCTCAAAGAATGGAGATATGCTATTATCCCCTTTATTGCTATCGGATTAAAACGCGGCGAAAAATGCGGCTACATCGTTGATACCAGCACTGCCAATCAGGTCAGAAATTACCTCAAAAAAGAAGGTATCGATGTAGGCTCTGTGGAAAAGTCCGGCCAGCTTTTTATCCTCCACCAGACCGAGGCCTATACCAGAGAAGGTTCTTTCGATCCCGACCTGATGATTGCTCTGCTCAAATCGGAGACGGAAAAAGCCGTTGCCGAAGGCTATCCGGCTCTTCGTGTCACCGGTGAGATGAGCTGGGCTTTACGCGGTCATCCCGGCTCTGGTAGAATTCTGGAATATGAAGCCAAACTGAACCAGTACCTTTTCCCCCACTACCCTTGTCTGGCTATCTGCCAGTATGACCGCTGGAAATTCGACCCCGAAATAATCAAAGGCGTAATTATGACCCATCCGCTGCTGGTCAGAGGCCAAAATATCTACAACAATTTCTACTATATCCCGCCCGAGGAATTTCTCAATCACAAACGTGCTGAGACTGAAGCCCAGCACTGGTTGAATAACATCGAGCGTGAGCAGCAGGTACAGAAAACACTGCGCGAGAATGAAGAAAAATACAGGATAACTTTTGAAAACGTCAACGACGCTATCATACTTGTGAACAAATATGGCAAATTCACCGATATAAACAAAAAAGCGGAGGAGTGCTTCGGCTATAAACGTGAGGAGGTTTTGGGAAAACACTTCAGCAAGCTGGGTGTTATCAGACTGAAAGACCTGTCCAGAATGGTAAGGCTCTTTGCCAGAGCAATCAAAGAAAGCAAACTGACACCCATTCCAGAACTGGAGTCCAAACGTAAAGACGGCAGCAGGATATTTATTGAAGTAAACACAGCGCTAATTAAAAAGGACGGCAAAATAGAAGGTACGGTTAACGTTATCCGAGATATAACTGAGCGCAAGAAGTACGAGCAGTTATTAAAAGAATCAGAGGAGAAATACCGCAATGTGGTAGAACGAGGCAATGATGGTATTTGCATCATCCTGGACAAGATAGTCAAATATGTTAATCCACGTTTGGCAGAAATGTGGGGTGGTAGTGCCGAAGAAATCATTGAAACTCCATTTACCAATTATATCCATCCCGACGAGTTGACCAAGATAATCGATCGCTATAGCCGACGCATGGCAGGTGAGCAAATCCCTTCATTATACGAGACGGTTCTCAGACGTAAAGATGGAAGCAAGATAGCTGTTGAATTGAATGTGGGAATTACTGAATATGAAGGAAATCTATCTGAACTCGTATTGATACGCGATCTCACCGAGCGCAAAAAGGCAGAAGAAGCTCTGAAATATCGAGAAAAGTTGATGGAAAAGGCCAGCACAATAGCCACGGAGTTCTTGAACATTCCGGTAGAGGAAATCGATAACAGCATAAATAAAGCATTAAAAACTATAGGAGAACTATGTGCTGCCGATCGCAGCTATATTTTCCTGTTCTCTAAAGATGGAAATACAGCGGATTGCACTAATGAATGGTGCGCTGAAGGGATCGAGCCACAAATCAACACTCTCCAGAATCTATCCAGAGGAAAAATGAAAATTATTGAGATAATGTTGAGAGAAGGATCTCTTAATATCCCTGATGTCTCCCGACTCTATTCCAAATTTAGCTTCGAAAAGAATGAATTCCAAAGACAGCGTATCCAATCCATCATCAATGTTCCAATGATTACCAGAGGAGATATTATTGGATTCATTGGACTTAACTCGGTGAAAACCAGAAGAACTTGGACGGAAGACATCGTTCATTTCCTGAAAATAACAGGCGAGACTTTCGCATCTGCGCTGAAGCGTAAAGAGGATGAGACAGCATTAAAGCAATCTGAGGAAAGATATCGTTTGCTTATAGAAAATGCCGCAGAATGTATATCTGTAGTTCAGGACGGCATAATTAAGTTCACCAACCCCCAATTTAGTAAACTCACAGGCTATTCGCCTGAAGAGCTAAAAACAGTATCCCCCACCGATCTTATTCACCCTGACGACAAAAAAAGGGTCATGGAATACCATGCTAAAAGGATGAAAGGAGAACCTGTTTCCAACAGCTATGCTCTGAGAATGGTTGACAGAAAAGGCAACATTAAGTGGTTAGATAGAAACATTACCGATATTAACTGGGAAGGTAAACGGGCTGCCCTGGTTTTCGATACGGACATCACCGAGCGCAAGGTGGCAGAGCTGGCTATGAAGGAAAGTGAAGAAAGATTCCGTAAAATTTTCGATGAGAGTCCCCTGGGTATGGCTCTATCCGGTCCAGATTTTCGATTTTTCGCAGTCAATCAAAAATTCTGCCAGATGCTGGGATACACGCAGAATGAATTTATCGGAACCACATTTGCTGATATTACCCATCCTGATCACATTGAGAAGGACAGAGAAAACATAAAAAAGCTATCGCTCAGAGAAATACCATATTATAAAACCGAGAAACGTTATATCAAGAAAAATAAAGAGGTGCTCTGGGGCTTCACCACGGTTACAGCCATTTACAACGATAATGGCGATATCCAGTACTATCTGGCGATGGTTGACGACATCACCGAACGCAAGAAGATGGAGGATGAACTGAATCTCCGAGCAAAACTTCTGGATGGTGCTAGTGATAGCATAATGCTACGCGACTTTGAGGGAAATATCGTTTACGCAAATGAAAAAGCTATCAGTTCTACAGGCTACAGCAAAGAAGAATTCAGGCACATTACTGTTGGGCAACTGAGTGCTGTACACGGCAAACTAAAAGGAAAGCTGCTGCAAAAATTGCTGAAAGAAGGTAATGTTGTATTCGAAGACATAATTTTACGTAAAGACGGTACCTCATTCCCGGTGGAAATCAATTCCATGATTATCGAATTAGAAGGCAGTAAGCTAATTCTAAGTGTGGCTCGAGATGTTAGCGAACGCAAACATATGGAGTGGTCGCTGCGGAAGAACGAGCAACGCCTGAAGGAAGCGGAAAAATTAGGCAAGCTGGGTAACTGGGAACTCGAGATTAGCACACATAAACTGGAATGGTCTGACCAGGTATATCGATTATACGAACGCGATAAAGCGCTGGGGGCGCCCACTCCTGAAGAAGAAGCAATGTACTATCCCCCTGAAGAAGCCGAGAGATTACATAAACTTTTGCTTCACGCTGTGAAAACGGGGGAAAAACAAAAATATGACCTAACAGCAAATCTGCCCAGCGGGAGGATAGCCACCTTCAGTTACACAATGCAGCCTATTAGGAATGAAAAGGGACAGATTACAAGGCTTTTCGGTACGGTGCAGGATATCACTGAACGCAAACAAGCAGAGGAAGCCCGTAAGGAAAGTGAAATTAAATACCGCAGCCTGTTTGAGGACTCCAGGGACCCGGTATACGTTACCTCTCGTGAAGGCAATTTCCTTGAGTTTAATCAGGCAACCCTTGACTTGCTGGGCTATTCTAAAGAAGAACTTATGAACTTTTCAGCGACAAAGATATTTGCGAACCCCGAAGATCGACATAAATTTCAACAGGCTATAGAAGATCAAGATTCCTTGAAAGACTACGAAATCCAGTTCCGTAAAAAGGATAGCTCTATTATCGACTGTCTGGTTTCGGCTACAATCTGGCGGGATAAAGCCGGTTCCATAGGCGGATACCGGGGCATAATGCACGATATCACTTATCTCAAGAAAGCGGAGGAGGAACGCCGGAAGAACACGGAAAAATTGCTGGAGGCCATGAAATCAACAGTCTCAGCAATGGCCAAAACGACGGAAATCAGAGACCCCTATACTGCGGGCCATCAGAGGCGCGTGGCTAATCTTGTCCGCGCCATAGCCAAGGAGATGAATATACCAGAGTCACAGATTGAAGGTATCTATCTGGCAGGCATTATTCACGATGTCGGCAAGATGTATATACCCGCTGACATTTTGAACAGGCCTGGCAAGTTAAACAAATTAGAATTTGACATTGTTAAAACACATGCCCAGGCCGGTTACGATATATTAAAAGACGTAGAATTCCCCTGGAATATCAGCGATGCTGTGTTGAACCACCATGAGAGAATGGACGGCTCTGGTTATCCCAGAGGTTTATCCGGGAAAGACCTCTCCCTTGAAGCCAAAATCCTGGCTGTGGCAGATGTGGTCGAGGCAATGGCTTCCCACCGACCCTACCGACCAGCTCTGGGAATCGATAAAGCTCTGGAAGAGATTCAGCAGAACAGGGGTAAGCTCTATGATTCAGATGTAGTCGATGCCTGTGTAAGGCTTTTCAAGGAGAAAGGATTTAAACTGGAGTAGTTCCATAACCCGCCTCTCTCATCCGTTAACCCCATCTAAACCCCAAGCACCAAATACTAAATCCCAAATAAATCTAAATTACCAAAGTTCAAAACAATGTTTGTAAATTTGGTAATTTATCATTCGAATTTGTTTAGGACTTAGATATTAGTATTTAGGATTTGGAAACAGGTGGAAAAAGATTTGAGATTACCACGTCATCCCGATCCTATCAGGATTCCTCGTAATGGGCAAAAAATAGCTACACGTCTCCTAATTGAAGCTGCTGCATGAAGCGCTGTTGCCTGCCATTATATACAAGTTTGACCCCTATTACTCTAAAGTTGATACCTTCCTGGGATGCCATGAAGTCAAAAACGGTGATCACGTCCCAAAGCTCTACCCCACAGTGCGGGGGTAGAGTAATAAACCCTGCCTTGCCCTCAAGTCGTGCCTTGGCCACCGCTGCCTCTGCGACATCGGCTGCTAGGTCTGCGGTGCTGACACCTGGCTGTAATTTGAAGTCCAAGCGTTCACCTACCAAGCCGATCTCGGTATTATCCTCATCTGCTCCGGACACGGGGTTGGAGTCGGTATCTCTGCCAATAACCATTATCCTGTTATTGTTCCAACTGGCGGTGCGGTAGCTGCCGTCCAGCAACAGGTGCATTGGGGCTGCCTGGGCATCCTTGTTGTAAAGAGGTGCGTTAAACATTATTGACCTTCCAGGGCTGATACTCTTTGCTGCAGCTCGTCTATTTCCTGCGCTAGATCCCGCTGCTCGGCATCCTCGGGGAAATCTGCCAGGAACTTGGCGTAAGCTGCTTCTTCCTCGGGGTAAGCTAACCTGGTGCTGGTGGCCAACGCCTGCAGGGCAGTGTCCTGCTCGGGGGATGTGTCCATAATCAGCTTGTATTGCTGTTCTTCCTTTTCCAAGATAGCACGGCTGATGATTGACTCCCCTTTGACCTTTTCAGTACCGTCAACTATTTCTGTTTCCAGGTAATATACTCTTACTGTCATGTTTTCTCCTAGGCTATTTTAATCATCATGAAAGATGGGGTATAAGGGCTAGCTGCCAGAACATTCTGCGCTGCGCCTGAATTCTGATAGGCTACACACTCCACATAGTCATCGACTGCCAGGTCATAGATAGTGGCCACCAGGTTTGTTACCGATGTGCTGGTTATATAATCAGTCATATCCAGGCCAATGGTAGTAGTACGGTTAAGCTCAATACTGAGCTGGCGATGGCCATAGTTAGCAGTTGCCCATTTAATCGAAGCGATGATCAAATACTTGCCTGCGGTCTTGCAAGTAAGACGGCTGTTATTGGTAGAGTTGTCATGAATATCGTCAGTGTCAAAAACCTCAGTATTGAAGCTCAAATAAGTGGCGGAAGCACTGACTATGCTCTGAGCTGCACTATGGGTCACCCTGGCCGATTTATCCGGGACGGTTGCCGGCGGAACTGTAAAGTTACCCTGGCCGTCCAGATAATGAGCGGGGTCGTTGTCCAGCTTGGGCAGTAAGCCATGCTTGGTGATGCTGGCGTTAAGGTCAGTGTTATCATCCGGAGCTGCCAGGTCGTCAAGCTTGAGGGGATCGCTGCCTCCGGACCCGTGGCTGCCGGCATGGCTCTTGGGCGGTTGGGGGGTGGTTGCCTCTCCTGTCAGTCCGGCAAGGCTTATCTCATCACTGCCTCCGCTCTCATGACTGGTGTTATGATCAACAGGCGTCTGCGGATCGGCCAGCTCACCCGATAGTCCAGTGACGTTGATTTCATCACTGCCTCCGTTCTCATGGCTGGCGCCATGGGCGGGCGGGGCTGTTTCCAGGGCATTGACAGCGCTATTCAGATCTGAAATAGCCTTGGCGGTTATATTGATTCTAACATTAGCGCCTGCCTTATGGGCTGCAGCTGCTGTGCTTTCCTGGGCTCTCTGCACCGTAAAGGTGTCAGTACTCCTGTTGGTGACCTTAAGGATTTCGTTGTCAATGGTGATGTGGAAGGGATAAGAAGAGGGGAAACGTGCTCCCTCTCCGTTAAGGACCGTAAGGCTGGTAGCGCTGGAGCTGATAGCTGCCGATAGTTTGCTGTTGGCGTTGTTTTTAGGAACAAGAAATGTTGTTGTCATTTCACCTCACCCCCTGTATCCCCCTCTCCTTGAGGAGAGGGGGAAGAATTATTATTCCGAAGGGGCAAGCCCCTTCGAGCTTCCCCATTGGCTTTAACATTAACTATCTCCCGGAAAATAAAAGGCGTAGGTGGGGCTGTCGTCTGCCTGGGGATAAACTAAGTATGCATCCAGGCCGTTGAAATAAATGACGTCCGGAACCAGCTCGAGCAGCTCTTTGAGCAAGCCTGCTCCGGTCTGGCCTGCCTTTACTTCCATTTTTGGGTAAAGTGAAGTGATCAAAGCGCTGCGTGATTTATAGCTTAGAGTACCGCCGATGCACTGCATGAGCTTTTCGATGATGTCATAGACCGAATGGGTGTCCTCGATTAAATTAAATTCCTGGTTGCCAGGAATAACGTATTCCTCGAGGAGTCCCCAGGCATCGATGCAGTAAAGGGTGACGGTGGCCAAATTTGGCTCCCGGTCGTAAATCCAGTCCTCAATAAAATACTTGTTGGGATCCGCAACATCATTTTCTGTGGTGCGGTACCCGTAGGCAAACTCTACCCTGCTGCCTCTTTTGATATGTGTCGAGGGAAGGCTAGAGTAGGTACCTCTGGAGTTGTCCAGGGTAATCTCAAGCTCTGAGCGGTGCATGTTTCTGATGGTCTCCTCGATACCGGCAATATCACCCTGGCTTATTTCCTGGCTCTCCTCGCTGGCGCCGGTCCCCGCGGTTGGTGTTGGCCAACCATTGCCAGGCAGCGGAGATCTCCAAACTTCATTAGCCCGGGTACCCCATATATAGTTACTATCACAGGCTATGGCAAAGCCATAAGGGCAGTTCTGCTGCATCCTGTAGGCTTTGTCCCAATCAGCATCATAGAAGTCAGTAGCCGGCTTAAGCCTGAAAAACCACCTGTCACCCTGCTTATACACTGAGAGGATAGGGGGAGCACCGGAAGGCTGAGCGATAAAGGGAGCGTCCAGGTCAAGGTTATCAATGGCTCTGGCTGCCAGGATGGCAGATACCTTAAGCCAGTCCTCTCTATAAACAGGGGTCTTATAGGTGGCATGGCGTATAGTTCCTGAAGCATTACGCCTGATATTCAGGACTCCCCGCTGTGCGTTGGGATAAGGGCTTCTGCGCCTTATACTATCCTGGTAATAGCTGGTATACTTCTGTGCCTCGGCATTAAAGTCTGAATAAGGCGGTAGCCTTTCCAGGTACTGCTGCAATAGCTCTGCCTGCTCTACAGCAGCTCTGCCGGTATTCAGGTATTCGACAGTACTCCAGGTGCCGGCAGCCAGGCGGTAACCGTCTCCGTAAACTATTCTGCCAAGGCGAAGGGTGCTGCTGCTATTGATCAGGGCGATAATATTCCAGTCACCATCATGGTACATGGCCAGTCCTTCTACTACCAGGGCGGCAGGGAAGTAATAAGCCGGCTGCCAGGCTGCGCCGATACGGTAAGAAATCCAGAGGACATTATCACGAGCTCCACAAACAGCGGGCTGGCCGTTAGATTTATGACAGGCTGCCACAGCATTGGCACCACTATCAGAGTTACCTATCAGGGCAGTTGAGCCGAAAGTAACTCCGTAGTCCGTGGACTGCTGATATTGCATGTTACCTGTTAAGCTGGCAAAAATGAGAACCTCGGCACCACGGGCAGTTATGGCACAGGGGGCAATAACATTTATGGTATTGGTCCAGGCAGCGCCGAAGTCTGAGCCAGGTCCGGGACTGGCTATTCTCTGATGCTTGATAAAACTACCGTCAAGACGGCAGCGTTGCAGGCTACCATCACCGGCAATGGCTACTCCGTGGTAGTTTGGGGTGATGGTAGCCGTTTCATATAGCTTAGTCCAGTTAAACATGCCCCACTGCAGGCCGTCGCCTGTAGCTCCGCCGGATCCGCCGGCTTTCTGCGGGTGTCCGTACTGACGGGTCATCAGGCTAACCACCGGAAGGTTAGTAGCCTTCTTCTGCTCGTAGAGTAGAGAGTCAGTTAGAGTTTTCATCAAAATGCATCACTTTGCATCATTTAGCACCAATTAGCACCACTATGGGGGATCAGCTACAGAGCTTTAACAGTTGGGCTGCGTCTTCGCCCAGCCAGTAGAGGGTATGATGGGCAACCGGCAAAGCAGTTTTCCAGTTAAAGCCTTTCTTAACATACTCGGCCAGGGATACAACATCCAGGCTTTTCTGCCTGATGCGCTCATAGTCCAGGTAAGCGGTGTAGTAGCTCTCACCCAAGGCCAGGGCTTTATGCTTGAGATTGCTGAAACTGCCACAGGTTGAAGGATGGGTAGGACAGCCTGGCTCCTGTACCTTTTCTTGGGCTTCTTTGAAGCTATAACCCCATACATCGCTGAACCTGGCATCTGCCTTCATGGTGAGATAGTCCCAATACTGGACAGAGTGTTCAATATATTCGCACTTGGTTTCTACGCCTGAGTTCATAGCCTGGTACAGTTCGGTGGATGGATTTTGCACCCCATAAGTGGCGGTGACTTTCTTTTTCACCTGCTCGTCAAAAGCCTGGACGTCCCATGCGTAGGGCGCTGCCTCTAAAACGACAATAGCAGCTGTCTGCTGTGCTGCCTGGGTGGGCTGGCTGGGAGTTATTGCCTAAGTGGCTGCCATGGCTGCCGTGGCCGTAGCGGTTTTAAGCTTGGTATTGTCATTGATGCCTTCAATGATGGCATAGCCAACGCCTCCTACCAGAGCTATGATAGTGGGTAGAAACTCCTGGACTAACTCAACAAGTGAGTTAGCCGTCTCTGTATTGGTAACAAAGACATTGATAATGGCAATGATAATGGGCAAGATAACCGAAGCGCTATACTTCTTCTTGCCTACCATGAAGTTATTTAATGCGTTTCCCATAGTGTTATTTCCTCCTGTTTTTAGTTTTATGTAAAGTTTTTTAATTCCCCCTCACTCTAACTCTCTCCCACCAGGGGAGAGAGGATTTCCTCGCCCTTGACGGGAGAGGATTAAGGTGAGGGTGAAACCATTTAAACCAGCACAGCCAGGGCGTCCGGAAGTGGCTTGCCTGCCTTCTGATAGTGGCTGGCCAGATGCCTGGCTGCCCCTACGATTTGGGACTCGTCAGCCTGTACCCTCCGGCCTTCAATGCCCTGCAATGACAGAAAGGCTACCATCTGAGTCATGTTCTCCCAATCAACGGTATGCTCGTAGCCTATCTTGCCTTTTACAGCCCGGTAAACCTGCCTGGTGTGATGGGGCAGTTTCCAGGTAAGAGGATCTGCCTTATCCCCGACTATGGCGTAAGCCTGCCAGGGCAAGCCGTTCTTGACCTGCTGCTGGTCTTCTTCCGGGGTAAATTCATCATCCTGGATGGTTGGTGTGATAACGTCAATCTTCTTGGTTTTGCCTTTGGTTTTTGTGATCATGGTTTCCTCCTAGTATTCCTCGCTGATCAGCTTGTTAACTCGTAACTTGCTGCGTGTCTTTTTACAGCCTTCCTGGAACTCTTTTAATCTGGCTCTACCCCAGGAAAGATAATCGCGGTCGACATCCTCGCCTCCGTAGTTGGCTCTGTTGGTGTGGTACTGCGATTGCGTCAGGGCTGCGTAGGCACTGGCGCCAAGAGCTATCAGGTCTTCATACCTTGGTGGTATGGACGACGTCTCGGTATTCAGGGTATGGATAGTAGTCCAGTAGACGTAGCAGTTTTCACCGTCTCCCTGGGTTTCCAGGAAATAAAGGGTATCTTGGTAGACTTCGAAGCGGGTAAATGCTCTTGGTTCGCTGCCTACGGGGAACTCCACCTTGTCAACTGAGACTCTATCGGCCAGTGAGCTAATATCAAGCTCGATGCTGCTGTCTACGGTGGCCAGGGTAGATTTCATTTCCCTGGGGCAGTACTGGCTGAACTCTTTTACTGCTTTGGCAATAGCCCGATCGATTTCGTCGTCAGTCCAGCGATAGTTGCTATCATCCTCGTCTTTGATGTCTCGCCTGACATTGGCGCGCATTTCTTCAAGGTCCATAATTCTTATATCCCCCTCACTCTGACTCTCTCCCGCCAGGGGAGAGAGAATTTTTTTAGTGGGTAGGGGGGAAGTTGCTCAAATCCCCCCTACCTAAATTAAAGGAGGTTTGGAATGACCTGCGGTGGCGGTTTCCCCGCAGGCTTACTTTTTAACCTCCTGAGACAACGCTATCGACTCTACTATTCAGGAAAAAGAGGATCTCGGTGGCGCTTAAGGCTATGCCAATGATGGTGTTGGCATCCCCTGAGTCGATCGGTGCGGTCTGAGTAACCATACCGTTATTGCTACCCTCATCCACATAAACATAGTCTCCAGGTGTAGCGCCTGAATAGCCTCCCACTGTGGGGCAAGGCGATACCGGTATAACATCGCCAACGGCTCCGTCTGCCAGCGCTACAACTCTACCCTGGATAACTCCGGCTGTGGTGGCCAACGCCTTCTTCCATCCTGAGCTATAGCCTAAAACGTCTCCACGTTTGCAAGCCTCGGCCAGGGTAACAGTTGGCGGGTAAGGTCCTTTCCCCGAGTCGATTATCTGTCTGTTTTTGCCTGGGTCTTCAAATGCCATATTATTTCTCCTTCTCCCTATCCCTACCCCAAATCCTAATTTTCTAATTTCTAAATCCTAAACGTTTAGGATTCAGGGTTTGGGATTCAGGATTTTTATTTTTAGTCCTGGACTCCGATTAAGGCTGCTGCCTTGACAGTGCTGAACAGGGCAAGGCTGACATACCACTTAATCCGGGTGCGGGTAGCGTCTTTGGTCTCCATCTGGCCGATGGGTACCACCTGCAAGCCTCCCGGACTGGTCAAGCCACATAGCCCGCTCTCGCCGAATTGCACGGCATAGATTACCGAACTGGCGCCTCCGGTGATGGCGGTCTCCACGCTGCCGGCGACGACATGGGTGTCCAGCTGGAAGTCATTAACGGATATCGGTATGCCGTTATAGAACTGGACAAACTCACCAAGAGCGCCTTTGCCCACTTCAAGGTTATTGCCGGCTGCCCGGGCCAGAGCGTTAATCTTTCTGCGGCTCCGCCTGGACATGATCAGCAAATCGGGCTTTCCGCCTTTAATGGAATCGATGAGCTGGTCCAGCATAGTCAGGGTAAGGGTGGCTCCAGCGGCGCCGGCGGCGATTACCTGGTCGCTGGGCACTAAGGTATTGATTATCTTCCTCAGTCCGTCAAACTGGTTGGCGTCTTCCGAGTTATCACCGTAGAGGAACTTTCCCTCCAGCTCGTGCCTGATGGCTTTGGCGGTCAGCTCGATGATAGCCGTCTCAATATCCTGGACATTGGATCGGGTCTGTTTGATGTACTCGTCGACATCGGCGTTCTGGCCAAGGATCTTCAGGGTGGCAGTTACCTGGTCGAAGTCGATGGCGGGGCTGGTTGCCCAATCATCATTGGCTGCGTGCCATTCAGCAGAGGGGAGCGTTTTCTCCCGATTATAGGTCAGGGCATTACCCACTATCTCCACGAAGGGCATGGTTTGCAGTAGCGGGCTATCCTTGATAATAGTCTCTATGACACCCTGCAGCAGGACGTCATTAGACAGTTTAGATGCTTCGGTTAAAGTTGTTCCCATATTCAGTTATTCTCCTTTTCTAAGTTAATTTTGTGAGCTATGAGCTCTTTTTCCGGGCTTTCTCGATGCCCTGGGTTATCTTCTCCCTGGTGGTCATGCCGGAAGTATCAGGGGGTGTTCTGCCCGGAGCTCCGGCGGGAATAGTGGTCTGCTGGATTTCCTGGGTTAAGCCTTCCTTGATCTTGCCAACAAGGGCGGTGGCTTTCTCCACAGCCTGGTCGATATCGGCAATGGTATTGCCCAGTACCATTTCGGCGGGGATTAAGGGATTAGCCTTAAGGACCTGGCCGCGGTATGCGCCAACGGCTGCCTCGTAATTGGCGCTAAGCGAAGCGAAGCCTTTGTCTTTCTCGGTGACTGCGGTTTTCAGGGTTTCGGTTTCTTCGCTCTTTGCCTGCAGGTCAGCCTCAAGCGCTACTATGCGCTCCTTAAGGGGCTGGGTAGCCTGGTTGACAAGCTCGGTGGCTTTGGTTTTCTCGGCCTCGAGGTCTGCCTTGAGCTGGTCATAGGCTTCCTGCGTTATCTCCTGGTTACCGGTGTTGTTTTCGTTTTCTGTACCCAAAGTGTTCACTCCTGTAAACGTTTATTCAGTTATAGCCTCGGTCTCCGTTTCGGCGGCGACGATTCTCTCACGCTCTCCGCCCCGGGTAGATTTGGCTCTAAACTGCTGATTCATGGCCAGGATGCGCTCTCTTTCCTCGATCCACTTTTCAAATTCAGCCTGCGGGTCCCTGATGCCCATTTCATCCATAGCAGTACGCCGGCTGTGGACACCTGACTGGACTAGCAGTTGTTCGTTCTGCGCCTCTCTGGCTCGATCCTGAGGCAATACCTGACCCCAGATAATGCGGTGGTTAACCTGGGTCAAGTCCTGCCTGGTGAATTGCTGGTTCAATTTAAGGATCATCTGATTTCTGATGGTATAGGCTGCGGTGCGGATGGTTCTCTTGCGCCTTACCTTTTGCAGCAGGCTCTGCAGCTCTACCTCCAGGGCTGTGCCTGAGAGCTCTCTTTCAATGCCTCCGTAGGCTGCCCTGGGGGATTCGCTGATGTCATGTAGGCAGCGATAAACCATGTCGATATAGTCGATGTGAAGCCTGATACCGCCGCCCTGGAGCAAGTCCAGGAGATAGGCTTTGGTATCGCTGGGCAGATTCCAGACTGCGCCGGGCTGTACCCGGATATCCTCGGAGCTTTCCACGCCTTCCAGTACTGCTATAGGATTGCCTGATACCTCTAATATCCTGCTGAGCTGCGTCAAGGCTCTATTAAGCTCTGTTTGTGCTTGTTTAAGCGCCGGGATATCTGAATATCCCCAGAAGCTCTTAGGCTTGCGCAAGTTAGGAAAAATGATAAAAGGGATAAAACCGTAGGGGTTGGGCTTGTTTTCCAGGATTTCGTTGTCCAGGTAAAGCGTGAACTGCTTTGCAGTCCACAGCTCGGTCATATTAGCGGTCTTTTTGGAGATAGTCTTGCGGTAAAGCATTTCTATCTCATCCTGAGATAGCGAGTACCGGCTGGCCACTCTCCACAGCTTTGACAGATCATCGCCTAACCACCAGGCGTAAATACCGTTGACATCGGGGCTGGTGACTCTGATCCTCTTTTCCTGGGCATCCCAGGTCACCTTGTAACAACCGTCGCCTAATATGGCTGCGTCGATCTCGGTCTCATAGTCCAGCTCCTGGAGATTGTTTTCCAGATAAACACGATAGATTAGCTTCTCTGCGTCTCTAGCTATCGTTTTAGCTGGTTCATCATCAGACAAAGGGTCACAGGCAAAGTTAAGTCCCTGTGTCAGATAGCTGGTGACTTTATCGATGGCAATCTTGGCGTAGTTAAATACCAGCTGGCGGTTTCGGCTTCTCTCCGTCCACTGAGTACCGTCATAGAAGTCCAGATTAGCCTTATAGTTACCGAAACGGTCTTTGTCCAGATTGGATAGCGACTGCGGGTTAAATTCACTCATTCCGTACGCCTCCTGTGGCTTTGCGTGGGGAAAGCGCCCGCTGTACCGTCCTCTTGCTAACGTGGAACAATTCGGCTATTTCTGCGCTGCTTTTACCCTGACGTTTAAGCTGAGCCATCTGGCTGGCTCTGTTCAACAGCTTAAGGCGCTGCCTGCCGCGGGGTTCATCTTCGATACAATGGGGCAAAGGACAACTGAGACAGGAAGAGAAAAACTCACAGCCCCTGTCATGCCAGTTGCAATCATCAAGCAGAGATTCTGCTAACTCTATGGGGGTTTGCTTAGTGGTCATTGCCCCTAATAATAGTACAAATGTTCTAATATAACAAGACCAAATTGTCACTTTTTTACCTCTCATCCCCTACCCCTTCTCTCCTTCGATGAGAGAAGGGGAACATTTTTTTAAGAGGGGCTAAGCCCCTCTTAAACACCCAGATGTCATTACGAGGAGCACCAATGTAATTGGAACGACGAAGCAATCTACAGGCTGAAAGAAAGGCACAAAAATTGCCTCTTCCCGATTGCAGCGAGACTATCAATGCTACAGGGCGAAAGTCCAACGTAAACTACCTCGGCTAAACAGGTGATTTTCTTGACAAAAAATGGCAAAAGGGTTTTAATCTTAACGTGCGTTTTCGACATTACATAGGAATATTTTTGCTTCTGGCGCTGGTACTAATGGCACTGCCATCTACAGCCTCAGCAAGCGGCTGAGGTGAGGGTGGTTGCGTCACGGGTTTGACGCCTAATTCCGGCAAGGTGGGCAGCACCGTTACCATCCTCATTTCCAGCAGTGGTTTCTACCTGGATGGCGATTACATGATTTACTGGAGCCCATCCGTCGATTTCCCTGAAGACAGTACCGTGCTGCTGAAAGAGGGCTCGGCAGGCAAAGTCACCACGGTAACGGATGACTTTACTATACCTGAAGCCAAATATGGCGACAATTACGTAAGGTGGATTCGGTGGGGCTATGACGATCCGGTAAACCTCAAGTTCACGGTCAAGCCCAGTCTGGAAATCATCCCGGCCCAGGCCGGCCCCGGCGCTACTGTAACTGTAAAGGGTACCGGTTTCCCGGCTAACGGTACCGGTACGGTGACCTTCGACGGACAGACTACCGATATCAGCATTAAGCCGAACTCAACCGGTACTTTCGAGGCTGACTTTGTAGTTCCCAATACCTTAGCTGGCGAGCATAAATTCGTGGCTAACTCACCACAGTTGATATCTGATTCAGCCAGCGCTAATTTGAAAGTAATACCGAGCATGAACGTCAATACTCCGCAACCCGATATCGGCGCCGAAGTGGAAATAACCGGCCGCGGCTTCGCCGCCAATAGCCTGGTGAAAATCAAATACGATAACATTACCATCGCCAACTCGCCTACCTCGGATGAAAAAGGTAATTTCAGCTTCACCTTCAAAGTTCCTGAAAGCGCCGCCAAAGAACATAAAATTACTGCCGAAGACGAAGCTGGCAACAGCAGAATTCATAGCCTCACGCTGGAAGGTTCACCACCACCCAAGCCAACGCCGGTATCACCCAAAGCAGAAAGGTTCGGCTTCTTTGGCAATGAAACAGTTACCTTTATCTGGACGCCGGTAACCGATATGAGTGGGGTTACTTATACCATAGAAGTGGCGGAAGACCTTAATTTCTTCCCCATTAAACCGGGGATGACAAAGAAAGGTTTAACCGAACCTACATGTACTATAAGCATGAGTAATGGCACTTATTACTGGAGGGTTAGAGCAATTGACGGTGTGGGCAATGAAGGTGAGTGGGCTATTTCTCCATATGCTTTCAACGTAGGGATGTTCTCTAACTGGATACTTATTATCGGCGGTATCGTTTGTCTTATCGTCTTTATCCTGCTGATACGAGCTTTCTTACGCCGCCTCAGAGAATATTATTAAACGCCTCATTCTCCCCACTCCACCAGTCACCCAAAATCCCAAGCACCAAATACTAAATCCCAGTTTGTACAGCGAGCGTAGCGAAGCAATCGGGATGACAAAAGGGAAAATCCACCTCGGCTATTTACCCTTGAGCATTTTTAGCAGCGCATCTGATTTAGCATCAGAGGGAATGAGATTTTCAGGCTCAAAATAGTAAGTCCATACACCTGTTGTAATTACGCCCCGCTCCAGGCCCAGCCCGGGACCGCTAACATTGTAGGTAGTTAGATTAACCTTGACCACTCTCCAGTTCTGGTACTGACCGAGGACATCATCAGCAGTAAAGGCAACCGTGTCAGCAACAGTCTTCCCGGCATTGCGCTGCTGGGTGAGTGCAGATATCTTACTTTCAAATTCCTTGGTAAGCTCCTCCAGCGAAGCCACAGCACCGGTACTCAAATTCTCGACATTGATAACGCTGGTATATTTGGTACTCCCGCTCAGCATCACGCTAGTAAACTGTAGCTTAACCACACGGAACTGTTCATTCCTGAATTTATCCGACTCCAGATAAGATGCTGCTTCTACAGTACGCTTACCGCCGTACCCTGCTTTTTCGGCCTCTGCTTTCTGCACCTGTACCCACTCCAGGGCCGGAGCTGCCACCTGGTTCAGTTTATCCAGTTGTTCATTCAGAGAAGCGATCTCCTGGTCCAGGCTGCTAATTTCCGCAGACAACTCACCAAGAGTAGTATCCTTTATTGACTCAAGGATATTGAGCACATTAATTCTGACCTCTTCTTCGATATCTGCAGATGAAGACGATGAAGCACAACCAATCGGCAATACAGCACTTAATAACAATACTACTAACCCCAGCACCAGGGCTACCTGCCTCAGCCTATAAAATTTTATCTTCACCGGTGCAGTGCCTCTGCTTTTAGCAATACCAGGCGTAATCATGATGAGCTATCCTCCCGAATATATACGATACCTATGAAAACTTATTGATAACTGTAACATAAACAGCGCTGAGGTTACAACGAATAGTATAAATCCGCCTTCACTCTAATTCCAACCCGCCACACCCTCGGCTTCTATGTCATTTACCAAATACTAAATTCTAAATCTCAAATTCCAAACAAATTCAAATGACAAATTAACAATCACCAAAACACTATTTTGAATTTTGGCTATTTATATTTATTTAGGATTTATTAGAAGCGACATCGTTAACTTGATATAATAGTACAATTGTTCTATTATAATTTCTTATGATTCCTCTGTTAAAAATAGCATTGGAAAATCAGCGGTATGACCTAGCGGCACACGTACTGGTCTTCGGGCTGATTAAGGCAAAGCAAAATGTCCAGAAAAAGCAATCCAAAAAGCAAAAAACCAGGATTTTATCTTCAGGCTCTCAGCGAAGCTGAGAAGCTGGGGCTGGAAGAAGCCAGGGATATAGCCGGTCTGGACGAGGAAATTGCCATGCTCCGTGTTAAGCTCAGAGAACTTATCGAAAGTGACCCGGACAGGTTTGATCTTCAGTTGAAGATTACCAATACCATCGCCAGGCTGGTCGGCATTCATTACAACATCAGCAAAGCGCAGAAAAAATCGCTTAAGGAAGCTATCACCAGAGTATTAACCGAGATAGCCATCCCCTTAGGAGTAAAAGTATTAATCAAGTAAAACTGGCAATCCTCAACTTCCCCCTCACTCCAACTCTCTCCCTCCAGGGGAGAGAGAATAATTCATCTTGATTAAATAGGTGACGTAGATGCTCTATCAAGTAGAAAAAACTTCTCTCAGCTTGACGGGAAATTACTAACTTATCACCTCTCCCCCAACGGGAATCTACAACCCAATCTTCTCTCCCTTGACGGGAGAGGATTAAGGTGAGGATGAAAGATAGAAATAACCCACACTTCACTGAAAGCACTGGCAATAAGGAGGCAATGAGCCTGTCCCAGGGCAAACCTGAAGGAACGCCCTTACGCTGGTCTGAATTCAGATTAATGTAAGGGCGGGTTTTTAAACCCGCCCTGCAGACCCGTCAGGGCTGTCACTGAAAAGTAGATTAGTTATTCATGTGGTCACTCGAGGCGAATGACTCACACAAGAACAAGTTTTGAAAAGGAAACGTAACAATTGCTCAGACCATATCAGCAAGAAGTAGCCAGGGCAGTGCTCAACAGCATTCAGGAAAAAAGAGGTTTAACCTTCTCTGTTGAGATAGCCCGCCAGGGAGGCAAAAATGAGCTGTCGGCTCAGCTCGAAGTCTTGCTGATGACCATGTTTATGGGCAAAGGCGGCAATAGCATTAAATGTGCTCCCACCTTCAAACCGCAGACTATCATATCCATGATGAGGCTGAAGGAAAGGCTTGACGACTTCGGCTTTGCCGACATCTGGACAAGCGAGATGGGCTACATTATCAAGCTGGGTGCCGCCCGCCAGATATTCCTCTCTGCAGAAGAATCGTCTTCGGTAGTCGGACATACCGCAGATATACTTCAGGAGATAGATGAATCCCAGGATGTGAGTAAGGATAAGTATACCAAGGAATTCAGGCCGATGGGTTCAGCTCACAACGTAATCACCGTACACTACGGAACAACCTGGGATGATACTACGCTGCTGGAAGAAACAAAACAGATAAATCTGGAACTGGAAAAGAAAGATGGTATAAAAAGGCACTTTCGGTATGACTGGCAGGAAATATCAAAATATAGTCCTGAATACGGGGCTTTTGTCGAAGCCGAGCGGGAACGGCTGGGTGAGGAGCATCCTCTATTCAAAACGCAATATGCGCTTATGCCTATACACGGCGGCGGCGGCTTTCTATCACGCCAGCAAATAGCACAGCTACAGGGCGAGCACTCCAGAGTCCACCGTCGCAGCCAGGCATCCAGTATATATGTAGCTGGTATCGACCTTGCTGGCGAGTCAGAGGTCACCGAGGACCTGATACTGACCAGGCCGGGCAGAGACGCCACCGTAATCACCATCGCCGAGATTGAGCTAACTCAAAATTCAGCAAACTTACCGCCTCAGCCGACTATCAGGGTAGTAGAACATTATTGCTGGGTGGGACAAAAGCATCCGCAACTTTTCCAGAGGATGATGGATATTCTGAAAAACGTCTGGAAATGCAGCCGAATTGCGGTTGACTCTACCGGCGTCGGAGAACCCGTGGCCTCTTTCTTAAAACATGCCCTGGGCAATAAAATCGTCCCTTTCAAATTCACCCAGAGCACCAAATCAGAAGCAGGTTTCGACCTGCTGGCGGCATTAAACTCAGGCAGATTAAAGATTTACCGACAGGACGGCTCGGAAGAATACAGAGAGCTTATATTCCAACTGGAAAAAGCCAGGAGCGTCTACCGTCCCAACCAGACACTGAATTTCTTTGTCGACCCTGCTGACGGCCATGATGACTACCTGATAAGTCTGGCACTGGTAGTACAGGCTGCCAAGGGGCACTTTCCTCGCAAAGCCACGGGGCAGTTTCGCAGCTAGTGGCTCAGTTCTCCCCCTCACTCTAACTCTCTCCCTCAAGGGGAGAGAGAACTAATTTCCTCGCCCTCGATGGGAAACTAACATCATCTCACCTCTCCCTCGACGGGAGAGGTGAAGGTGAGAGTGATCCATTTCTACGCATATCACCAAACCATAAATTCTAAATCTCAAATCCTAAACAAATTCGAATAACAAATTAACAATTCCACTCTGCAGGGCGGGTTTTCTTACGTGCCACCCGTCTACGGGTGGCCGTCCGTAGGGTCATCTGTGGGCAGATAACCCCTACGGAATACAATACCAAACAAAAAGAGGAGAGATAATATCTCTCCTCTTCATCTTTAACTGCTGTGACTTAAACTTAGATCAAGCTGGGCAGTTCTTTGGCGGCGTCTTCCATATCACGCAGCCGTCCTGATGTCTCCCTCAAGCGGTCTTTCTGAGTATGAGCAAAGGCCGAAGCCCTATCATAGTAATCACGTATTTTCTGCACAAAAGCTAATTGAGAGAATACAACTGTGACGTCAACCGAGTTCTTTTCCCAGGGGAAATCACCGGAACGGATAACGGCATTCTCTGCCAGTTCCCTGAGGTAGTCACCCAGCCCCTTGGCGATATCCATGCTCATCTCTCCGACCGGTGCGGCCAGGAGATATAATGCTCTGCCGGCATCTTCAGGACTACAGGATATAGAAAGCTCGCTGAGAGCGGCATCCATAGCTTGCATGGCTCTCAAGGTCTCACTGCTTTTCTCTCTGAAAGTGTTTCTACGTACTTCCCAGGGGAAGCGGAAACCTCTGGGGATATCAGCTTTGCCTACACCCAGTGCTGTCCAGCCGTCAATCGATTGAATTATATCGCCGGCATCCAGTGTCTTAGACCCTACATGTTTGTACCTGGTCACCTCACCGGCACAAAGCAAATCATAAAATGGCATCACAATCTGCTCGTTTATCCGATTCAGGTTAGTAGCCATACTGGCATCTTTCCTGACATAGCGCTGATTGTCAGCCAGAAAGACGCCGTCAGCTACTGACTGGATGGACTTAAGACAGACTGCGGTATTGTAAACACTTCTCAACTCGGCAACCTCTTCATGTTCAAAAGGTAACACTACCAGAGCATATACCGGTTTGCCCACATAGCGTTCTTTAAGCATCTGGGCGATAATTGATATGGCACCAGAACCGGTGCCGCCGGCGGCTCCGGCAACAAGCAAAAAAGCATGAGTCTGATAGAAAAGCGGAGAGGTTCTAATCGCATCGATTACTTTATCACCATCTTCCCTGGCCAGTTCAGCACCCATCTCATTAACCTTACCCACACCATGCCCCCATGTCTTACGTCCGCCGATAAGAATACGATGCAGATAGTCGGACCCGATATGACTTAAACCGGTAAGATCGGCCTGATCGGTATTGACAGCAAATGCGCCAGTGATTATATTGGTACCGCGATTTTGCTTCGCTATTTTGCTGAGACGAACAAATTCATCAACAACCCTGGACCCACATTGCCCCAGCCCAATACACATTAATCTCATAATTTATACCTCACTTTTGCGATTGTAATTTGATTTATCTTATATTCTTAATCTATATTTGTCAAGTATATGAATTGATATCACTTCTCGCCACATATTTCTTAACAAGAAATCATTTCCACGATTTTCTTCTAATTGAAACTACTCTCCAGATAACAAGAGCCAGAATGATGATCACCACAAAAGCAGCCGCAAACAACCACCATTCTCCCCCGACTCTGAACAATTGTCCGTTAGTCCAGCCACCTTCGTTGCCGGCGCCATCCACAGCCCTGACCCTCCAGTAATAACTTCCGTCCGGTAATGCCTCTTTGTCGGTCAGAGTATATTCTGTCTGTGTCAGTTCATCCTTACGCAGCACAGTGCCAGTGAATTCAGGATTGCCGCTTACCTCAAGCGTATAATCAACCCCACTGGGGTCTTCAACAGCAGTCCAGATAAAAGTAACCACAGTATTACCCACTAAACCTATCTTGGTGCCTGCTTCAGGAGAGACCAGAGTTGGCAACGGCGGTGGTGATGTCTCCGTCTTAAAACCAGCCGAAGCCACAGAAGCTGCAGCATCAGTAACAGTTATAGTATGGTCTCCACCTGGTTTACCCTTAGGTATCTTAAAACTAACAGAAAAACTACCTTTGGCATCGGTACTGGAGCCGGAAGCTACCTGAGTTCCGTCATAACTGATAGTAAGAGGCTGGCTGGCACCAAATCCGGTTCCCGTTACCACTACATCCTCTCCGACACCCCCGGATTCCGGCTCCACGTCAATATGCGGCGATACTACTAAGACAGCATCAGCAACATCACCGGACCGGGTAACGTTTCCTGCAGCATCAACTACATGCTCGCCGCGGCCAGCAAGCGGCACCTCCAGCTTAGCCGACCAGGAACCGTTAGCATCGGCTATAACTCCGCTGATTAGCATAACACCATCAAATGTGACCTGAATTCCACCCTCATTCTGTTCAAAGCCGATACCACTGGCCCAAAAATCGTCGCCAACTAAAATGACATCTCCCAGTTGTCCGGAAGCAAGTTCCAATTTCAGTACCGGCGATACAGTGAAGCTAATCCCCTCCACAGAACCTTCTGCAGTAACATCCCCATAGCTGTTTATCCTGTGTCTGCCCTTAGTAGATGTCGGAATAAAGAAAGTCGATTGCCATGAGCCACTGCTATCAGCAGCGATGCCTGTTTTCACATTGAATCCGTCATAAGTTATATTTATGCCCGATTCGGCATTGCCGAAACCGGTACCTGATACCGCCACCATGGTTCCCACTCCACCCACAGCGGGATTAATATCGATCTGAGGAAGCACCGTGAACGACCTGTTTTCCACCTCCGTTGCTGGCGTATTGCCTCCAGCATCCACCACCTTCGCCCCGAAATAGGTCGGAGGAATCTTAAAGTCTTCCTGCCAGTTACCCTTGCTGTCAGCGGTAATGTCGGAGACAACGGCATTTCCCCCAAAAAGTATCTCTATACCGGTCTCGTTAGCATTAAAGCCTGTGCCGGTCACTGTCAAGGTTGAGCCTGTATAACCTTCTTGAGCACTTAATTTAATGGAGGGCAATATATTGAATTCGCTATCATAGAAATTGCCACCTACCTTCAGGGTAACTTTATGTTTGCCCCTGGAAGCTTCCGGGATGGTGAAAACCAGATTTGCCATTCCGGATGTAGTACCCTGTGCTATAACCTGTCTATCATCACCCCAGTAAAGGAAATATTCTCCATTACCGTACATAGATATGGAAACGATAGTGGCTTCGGACCCTACATATCCCTGCGAGGGATTAATGGTCAACCCGGCAGCTTCAACCGGCTTTGGTGCTATAATCGCTGCCAGTGATAATAGCAATACTACCACTGAAGCTTTTATTCTCATCAATGCCTCCGTCGTCATATTATTTTTATCATAACACAAACCAAACAAAAGTTGTTAGATTTCCTACCCTCACTCTAACTCTCTCCCTCCAGGGGAGAGAGAATTTCCTCTCACCTCTCCCTTGACGGGAGAGGATTAAGGTGAGGGTGAAACCAAACTGTTGTCTGCCATCTTATATGTCTTTGGACAAAGTTGATAGAAATTCAGCATTATTCTGTGTCTTGGCCAGGCGATCCAGAAGTCTCTCGGTAGCGCCGGTGCCATTGGGTGAATCCTCCGCCAGCATATTAACGATGCGGCGCATCAAATACACCTGTTTGAGTGTAGTTTCGTCAAGCAAAAGCTCCTCACGTCGAGTGCCGCTCTTCATAATATCTATAGCCGGGAAAACCCTCTTTTCCGCCAGTCGGCGATCGAGATGCAGTTCCATATTACCGGTACCTTTGAATTCCTCATAAATCAGGTCATCCATACGGCTGCCGGTATCGACCAGGCAGGTAGCCAGGATAGTGAGACTGCCGCCTTCTTCAATATTGCGGGCAGCGCCGAAAAAACGTTTGGGCGGATAGAGCGCTACCGAGTCAATACCTCCGGATAGCGTTCGTCCGCTGGGCGGCATAGCCAGATTATAAGAACGAGTCAGCCTGGTAATACCATCGAGCAGAATCACTACATCCTTGCCTACTTCTACCAGCCTCTTAGCCCTTTCCAGCGCCAGTTCCGCCACCCTGGTATGATGCTCAACCGGTACATCAAAGGTAGCAGCAATAACCTCGGCCGCTACCGAACGTTTCATATCGGTCACTTCCTCAGGTCGTTCGCCAATCAGGCAGACAATAACATGAGTATCTTTATACTTGGTGATAATAGCATTGGCGATATTTTTCAATAGCATTGTTTTCCCGGCTTTCGGGGGCGATACGATAAGGCCGCGCTGACCTTTGCCGATAGGCGCTACCATGTTTATTAACCGTGTTGACAGGCTACGGGCATCAGTCTCGAGGTCAAACATCTTATCGGGGAAGGTAGGTGTCAGAGCGCCAAAATGTCGACGTGCCCTGCCCTGTTCCGGGTCCTGGCCATTTACCTGCTCCACACGCAGCAAGCTGAAATATTTCTCACCTTCCTTGGGTGGACGGGCCTGCCCGCTCACCGAATCGCCGTTTCTCAAGCTGAAGCGGCGAATCTGAGAATTGGAGATGTAAACATCATCTGCTCCGGGTAGAAGTGTATCCTGGCGCAGGAAGCCATAGCCATCATCCATAATATCAAGTATACCGCTGAGATAGGTATACCCCTGCTGCTCAGCCTGTGCCTGCAGCAAACGCTCAATAATTTCCGATTTCTTCAATGACTTACAGTCATCGAGCCCCTGCTGCGCAGCCAGCTCTATCAGCTCATCTCGAGTCTTTTCTTCAAGTTCAGCAACATTCATAGTGTTCATAGTTATAACCTCTCACATGTTAAAAATAATTATTCAAAGGCCTCACAATCAAGTGATACCCCCGTAAATAACTTCAAAAGCATAATCACTAAATCCTATACAATATCAAATAACCAAATATAAGGGCGTTCCTTCAGGTGCGTCCTGGGACAGTCTCCTTGCCTGTCCTCTTATAACCTTGCTATTCGTGTGAGTCATTAGCCCCGAGTGACCGCACACACCTTATTCAATCCCCCTCACTCTAACTCTCTCCCTCCAGGGGAGAGAGAACCTTTTAACCTCGGCATACATTTCCGTAGAGGTTATCTGCCCACAGAAGACCCTAAAGACGGCCACCCATAGACGGGTGGCACGTAACAACCCAATCTCCTCTCCCTTGACGGGAGAGGATTAAGGTGAGGGTGAAACCTTATTCAATCCTCTTCATACTATTTTGGTATCTCCCATTACCTTATGCCAGTCCTCACGAAAGCGGCTGATACCGATATCAGTCAGAGGATGCTTTATCATTTGCAACAGCACCCCATAGGGAATAGTAGCAATCGGGGCACCGGCTTGAGCTGCCTCGACACAATGCTTGGTATGTCTGATGCTGGCAGCAATCACCTCAGTCTTTATATCGGGATATTTCCCAAATACCTCCACAATTTCCCTTACCAGTCTCATGCCATCCTCACCGATATCATCGAGCCTACCCACAAAAGGGCTGACATAAGCTGCACCTGCTGCAGCTCCCAGCAAAGCCTGGTTTACCGAGAAACAAAGTGTAAGATTCACCTTGATGCCTTCTTGTGCTAACTTATTTGTAGCCTCAATACCTTCCAGGCTGGCAGGGATTTTAACCACCACATTTCTGGACCACTGGGCAATTTGTTTAGCTTCATTAATCATGCCATCAACATCGGTACTCAATACCTCGGTAGAAACCGGACCGGGAACAATAGAGCAAATCTTCTGGACAAGCTGCTTATAATCTACTTTGCCTTCCTTTGATACAAGGCTGGGATTGGTAGTCACTCCGGTGACCACCCCCATTCTTACTCCATGGCTGATATGCTCAATATTGGCTGTATCCAAAAATAATCGCATTATTCACCTCAATGTGTAGTAATAATCCGTTTCATAACGGTAGCGTAACCTGAGTTCCTTCCACCATGGTCTCCTTAGCCGCATCGATAAAGCCGACAAACAGGGGATGCGGGTGATTGGGCCGTGATTTAAACTCAGCATGAAACTGTGAAGCTAACATCCAGGGGTGGTCTTTTAACTCAGTTATTTCCACCAGCTTGTTATCCAGAGATAGACCGCTGGCGATAAAACCCTTCTGTGCAAACTGCTCCCGAAACCTGTTATTGAATTCAAAACGGTGGCGATGCCTTTCATAAACCACCTCTTTGCCATAGACCCTAGCTGCATTCGTCCCCTGAACCAGACGACAGGGATAGACCCCCAGTCTCATAGTACCGCCCATAGCGTTGACCTTCAACTGGTCCGGCATCAGGTCGATTACCGGATACGGCGTATCCGGATCGAATTCCGTGGAATTTGCCAGCTTATTATTCAAAGCATAGCGCCCGAATTCAATAACCATAACCTGCATACCCAGACATAAACCGAGATAAGGAATCTTATTCGTCCTGGCATAGGCTGCTGCCGTTATCATACCTTCGATACCCCGATAACCAAACCCGCCGGGCACAATAATTCCCTGCGCTGACCTCAGCAGGTCTTCCCCTCCGGAACATTCCAGATCTTCGGAATGAATCCATTGCATGTTTATTTGCCTATCATGATATAGCCCGGCATGATGCAGCGCTTCACGCACCGAATAATAAGCATCCTGAAGCTCCACATATTTGCCTACCAGGGCTATGTTTACCGGCTCTCTGGGAGCTTTCAACTTGGCAACCATCTGCCGCCACTCCGCTAGATCGACATCTTTTGCCGCCAGCCTCAAGCGTTCCACAATCAGGTCGGTAAGTCCTGTCTCCTCAAGCATCAACGGCACTTCATATATGGTCTCCGCAGTAACCAGTGGAATTACGGCATTTCTATCCACGCTGCAAAACAAAGATATCTTTTCCTTTATATTCTCCGAAATAGGAAAGTCGGAGCGACATAAAATTATATCCGGCTGGATACCGATACGCCTCAACTCGTTAACGCTATGCTGAGTAGGTTTGGTCTTCAACTCTCCCGTAGTAGCGATATGAGGCAAAAAAGTAACATGTACATACAGGACATCATCCCTACCCTCCTCACTTCTCATCTGGCGTATAGCTTCCAGAAAAGGCAGTCCCTCGATATCGCCCACGGTACCCCCGACCTCTACAATTACAACATCAGCCTTAGAAAGCTGGGCTACTTCTCTTATCTTACGCTTTATCTCATTGGTTACATGAGGCACCACCTGTATCGTACCTCCCAGAAAATCCCCACGCCTTTCCCCGGCTATCACTTCTGAATAAATCTGGCCTGAAGTGACATTGGATGCATGGGTCAAATCAACATTGATAAACCTTTCGTAATGGCCCAGATCGAGATCGGTCTCGGCACCGTCATCGGTAACGAAAACCTCACCGTGTTGATAAGGCGACATAGTTCCCGGATCGACGTTAAGATAGGGGTCCAGTTTTTGCACCGATACCGAAATATCCCGGCTTTTCAGCACCCTGCCGATAGAAGCCACACTTATACCCTTCCCCACAGAACTGACCACACCACCGGTAACAAATATATATTTACTCATATGCACTTATAATTATCTTTATCCTGAAAGCTCATGCTAAACCGCTACCGAGCCCTGACGGTAACACAGTCACGGCATATCGTCATTACCTACTATGAGCAGAGCGACGTACTATCATGATTATATAAGTGGAAAACTGTTTAAATCCCCATAACATAGTTGCATCTATAACACAACGAAAATATATAGCTCATTATGGGAAAACATAAAGTAACAAAATCAAGGTAGATGAATGCGGTTTTTAATAATTATAAGGACAAGTCCATAGCTTGTCAAGTAGCCAGTCGCCTTTTCTACTGACAGACCCTGCCGGGCCTGCAGGACGGGTTTAAAAACCCGCCCTTACATCTATCAAATCCTAAATTCCAATCTCTAAATCTTAAACAAATTCAAATGTAAATTAACCAATTTCCCAAACACTGTTTTGAATTTCGTAATTTGGATTTATTTGGGATTTAGTATTTGGTGCTTTGGGTTTTAACTCACGTGCGAGTCACTCGCCTCGAGTGACCGCACATACCTTACCGACTCCCCCCTCTCTCTAACTCTCTCCCTCCAGGGGAGAGAGAATCTCCTCGCCCTCAACGTGAGAGGATTAAGGTTAGGGTGATCTTAGGAAATCTCTACGTCTTTTCTACGGTTGCAGCACCCTGGGGTCTACCCAGACCGGCTTGATATTTTCGGCTGAACCTATTGCCTCGACCCTGAGTATAAAGGCAACATATTTATATTTAAGGCTGCTCAAATCAACATCGAATAAGTCCAGCGTTCCGTCAGCAGTCGCAGTTACCGACTGGGTCAGAATTACATCACTGGTCTCGTCTTCAACCTGAAATATAAACCTGGCCTGACTGCCTGCCGTAGTACCATCAGCAAACCCTACCATGGCGCTAAACCTGGTCATATCGGGTAATTTGAGATAGTACAACTGGGTCTTGCCGAACTGGTCTGTACCGAATTCTGCGAACTCGCCCTTTATCCAGCCGTCGTTCACGTGCTGGGGAATAGTCATCAATATTGAGCCATGCCCCTTACCGTCCTCCAGCGTCACGCCTCCTTGAATGGCTCCAGCATATCCCTTGGCATTACTTTCGGGAACCGGCAATATTATTGCACCGGCACCGGTATACCACCAGGCCATATGAGCATAATTCAGAAAATTATAATTGAATTTCTGTCCCCAGATAACAGTCTTGCAGTTATTGCCCTCATCATTTTCTACAACTACGTTTTGCACATCGGCACAAACCTTTACCGCATATTGTGTGGGCGCTCCCGGTGATATCTGCCCAGCAAGACCTCCGGGCTTGTACGACCAGGCGTAGTTGGAGAAAGAAGCCTTCCTCTCCTGTCCCGGAGCCAGCGGTTCTATATAGGTTTCAGCTTCTTTGCCATCATTAACATACAGGTAAGCGCGGCAGCCCTTGGAAGCCTCACCGCCAATATTCTTGGTGGTATAGTACACTACTCCAGACATCTCCTCTATACCGGTAATTATCAGGTCCGGCTTGTTTCCTGCAGCAGGCGCTACAGTTACCGTTACCGAGGCAGTGCTATTGCCTTCCGCATTGGTAGCTGTCAGGGTATATGTAGTAGTCTCCGTGGGCGATACCAGCACGGCATTTGCCGGCAATTGCACCACAGAACCCACCACCGGCGCTATTTCTACATCGGTGGCACCCGATACCTCCCAGCTTAGCTGAACCTGTTGTCCCGGATTTATCGATACCTGATCAGCGGTGAACGACTTTATTATCGGGGCGTTTGATTCCGGAACCTCTGTTGTCGGCTGAGTGCCCGGTTCCTTACCTCCCGGGGTTTTCTCATAAACTGTAATACAGCCGGTAAATAGAACTACCATCACAATAAGCAAGGATATAAATAAACACAAATATCGTTTATCTTTTTTCATGTCTTCACCTCTGTATCGAAAAAGTATAATTACACATAGCTATATTGTCAAATAATAATCGGCTATCTTATCGACAGCCCCTCTCGGGTCTGCAGGGCGGGTTTAAAAACCCGCCCTTACATCAGCCTTATATCCAGGCCAGCGTAAGAGCGTTCACCAAAAAAATAAGGGGGTAGCTTTCGCTACCCCCTTATCGATTACTTCCGGATAGAAATTACACTCTGCGAGTCTTGAAGATGAGCACGATCAACACGATCACGAAGATTGCGCCGATTGCGATCAGTATCCAGACCCACATTGGAATCTCAGGTGCCGGTGCCGGCGGCTCAGGAGCAGGCGGTTCAGGTTGAGTCATGAAGCTGAATACCGCACTCCATTCACTTGGTGCCGGCGCGACAGCCTGTACACGCCAGAAGTAGTTCTTGTTGCATTTCACGGTTCCGGTGTACTGATATGCAGTAGTCTTAACGTTGGTTGATACCAGCGGGCTGCTCATATCAGCATTCTCCGATAGCTCGAACTTGTACTCAGTGGACTCCTTGAACGGTGACCACGAGAAGCAAAGCGGAGCATCGCAGGCACAGCCACAACCGTTATCCGGAGCCAGCAATTGCGGTCCGTAGTACGGTGTGGTTACGCGGAACCCTGCTTTGATGGTAAAGGACCTGATTTCAGACCACGGGCTGCGTACAACCTCACCAGTGGTCACACCACGTACTCTGACCTTCCAGTAATAGGTATGTCCGCATTCCAGCGGTGCGAAACCGAACGGTGAAGTACTCTCATTGGACAGGTAAATCAACGTAGGTGACATCAATCTCGGAGGTATAAACACTGGCATTATGCCACTGTCATACACTGCCAGAGTGCCAGCCTCATCCTTGGAAATTATCAGCTGATAGGTGTTGGCAATACAAAGCTGTTCCCAGGTGAAGTTGACTTCCTGTGCCCTGCCGGTGGCCGGGTCACAGCCGATGATAGTACCATCGTCCATGGTCAGCACGGGACCGGTCTTAGCCACACAGTCCACATAAGACCAGAGACGTCCGCACAGTTGCGGGAAACCAGCCCAAACGCCAGCGCCGTATCCATAGGTAGCATTAGCAGGACCGTTATGGTTGCTGCCATAGACGTCATTGTCAATGGCATACAGCGTGGTATTGGTATCCTGTGTCAGACAGCCGCACAGTTTGAGCGACTTCGGCTCCAGGTCGAACTGGGCATCAACGCTGCCATTCTGATAGGTTCCATCAGCATTGAGGCAATCCCAGACGATACCGGGCTTCGGTACGCCATCGAGCGGTCGTAGAGTTCTCTCCACACCACTGAAGACAGCAAAGTTACCGGTATGGGCTGCGTACAGAGTGCCCTGTCCGCTGACATTCTTGGAGTTGGACTGTACCAGACCGTAGTACTCCATATGAAGAGTGAAGTTCGTAATCATGTCAGTCCAGGGTACATTGGCTCCAGCCGGAGCATTGTTGCGGTATATCTTACCGCCGGGAAGAGGCTGAAGGGCGTCACTACCAACGTAGATGGTAGTGTTGTTGCCCACACCATAATCGGTATCGAAAATGGCATGGTAACCGTACTGAGCGCCCTCGGGGATAATCCTTACCATAGGAACAAAGCTCATGCCGCCATCAAGAGATATGGCAGCCGGGAACGGTGTTGCCGCTGCAGAAAGCACAGTACCAGTTATCACAGTTGCCTGGTTACCTACCAGTACCTTATCGGCAGCCATGGCTTCTATGGTATGACCACCACCAAGATTAGTGCTTACACTGGGCATAGCGCTGGACCAGGCTGTGCCGGTGTAGGGCATCTTCTGAACATCGCCAGTCTGAGCTTCCACGATATAAAGTATGGTGCTGGATTCAAAGGCGAAGTCATTGACAGTCAACCTGGGGTTAATGTTAGCCCAGTAATCACCAAAGTCAGGCGACCAGGCCATAACATTGGTGTTAGCACCGGTGACAAAGGTAGTAGTAGCAGGAGTTCCATGAGCAGCCTGACCGGTGTTAAACGTCCTGCCGTTGGCACCACCCGCTGCCCAGCCAACTACCTGACCGTCAAGCTTGTCAGGAGCCAACCGCAGTATGGCGTAGTTAACATGAGCTACGTTACAGGTGCGAGCAGTCGGTGATACGCGTACCCTCTCCCAGATAGAGCCTATCGGCAATGCCGGTAGAGGAGGCGCTACCACCTTCTCATTGACACTGCTCCGCCATACACTGTCAAAACCCTTACAGGCTTGAGCATTGTTCACTGAAGCCAGATATACGGTTGTGCAGTCCGCTGACGGCGCAACATCAGTAAGTTTGTTTATTCGGGTGTCGATTAAGGAAAGCTCATTCCAGGTCTCTCCATTGTTCCGGGTCAGGGCAAAGCCCGACTCGTCAAGCGAGACCACATTGGTAATTGCAATTGGCCAGTTAATAGCACCAGCTCCATAACCAGCATCGTAGCTGGAAGCGCCGGTTACCGCATAGGCTACGCCCTGTGCAGCATA